>Ga0114903_1000004_pt1 | contig 265110 bp, 225 predicted proteins | sample MalvirDeepMed_s2_FD_87289 | JGI IMG/M metagenome (GOLD analysis project Ga0114903, IMG submission 87289) | Marine viral communities from the Global Malaspina Expedition - Malaspina viral metaG DeepMed_s2 | ecosystem: Environmental > Aquatic > Marine > Oceanic | place: Mediterranean Sea...
GCTTTTTCCTGCTGATCTCGGTGATCCTGATTCCGACATTGCTCAACATGATCCCGCTGTCCGTGCTGGCAGCCATCCTTTTCCTGGTGGGTTATAAACTGGCCAAACCTTCGCTTTTCAAGGAGATGTACATCAAGGGCTGGAAACAATTCGTCCCGTTTGTAGTTACCGTGGTGGGGATTATCTTCACCGACCTGCTGATCGGGATCGGACTCGGACTGGGAGTCGGCATCGTCGTGATCCTGATCAAGAGCTACCAGAATTCCCACTTCTTGCATATCCAGGAGAAAGACAACGGGAAGCACCGGGTAAAAATGACCCTGGCCGAGGAAGTTACGTTTATCAACAAGGGCGCTATCCTCAAGGAACTGGACAGTCTGCCGGAAAACACCTATCTTGAACTGGATGTGCGTAAAACCCGTTACCTGGACAACGACATCATCGAAATCCTGGACGATTTCGCGCTGAAAGCGAAAAACCGGAACATCGACATCCTGCTGATTTCCGAGCGGGGCGAAGCTCACAATCCGCCGAGCTACCTGGAATTTTTCAACCTCCGCCCCAAGAAAACTGCATAAGAACCTAAACAATTATCACATGAAAGCACATACTAAAGAAACCCAGGCAACCATGACGCCTGATAAGGCATTGCAATTCCTCAAGGAGGGCAACCAGCGGTTTCAACAAAACCTGAAAGCCAACCGCAACCTGCTCGAACAGGTCAACGATACGGCAGAAGGCCAGTTCCCGTTTGCCACCATCCTGAGTTGCATCGATTCCCGGGTATCCGCCGAGCTCGTATTCGACCAGGGCCTGGGGGATATCTTCAGCATTCGCATCGCCGGCAATTTTATCAACCAGGACATTCTGGGAAGTATGGAATTTGCCTGCAAACTGGCAGGAACCAAATTGCTGGTGGTTCTCGGCCACACGAGTTGCGGGGCCGTAAAAGGGGCCTGCGACCACGCGCGCCTCGGTCACCTGACCACGCTGATCAACAAGATCGAACCGGCAGTCGCTGCGGTAAAAGAACCCCAGGACGAATCCCTGCGGAACTCCAAGAACCTGGAATTCGTGGACGCCGTATCCGAGGTCAACGTCAAAATGGCCATCGACCAGATCCGGGAGCAGAGCAAGATCCTCAGCGAAATGGAGAGCGACGGCGAGATTGCCATTGTCGGCGCCATGTACGACATCAGCAACGGGGCTGTGACGTTTTACGAGTAATCCCGGGCCTGATTCCCCGGGGACAGGAACCCCCAACGAAAAAAGCCGGCACGCACTTGCGCGCCGGCTTTTTCAGTTTTTTGTTTGTATCTTCTGGTGCCACAAGCAACCGCAACCATGAAGCAACTTTTTGCCCATTTCAGGGGAGACCTGTTCGGGGGAATCACCGCCGGGATCGTCGCCCTTCCCCTGGCCCTGGCCTTTGGGGTCAGCTCCGGGCTCGGGCCGAGTGCCGGCCTCTACGGGGCTATTTTCATCAGCTTTTTCGCAGCCCTTTTCGGGGGGACCCCCACGCAGATATCCGGGCCCACCGCTCCAATGACCGCGGTGAGCATGGTGATCATCGCCAGTATCATCGCCGTCAACGACGGGAGCGTGGAACAGGCCATGCCCGCCATCCTCACGGTATTCCTGCTCGCCGGGCTGATGCAGATCGGCCTCGGCCTAGTAGGGCTGGGCAAATATATCCGGTATATCCCCTACCCGGTTGTTTCGGGCTTTATGACGGCTATCGGAGTAATTATCATCGTCACCCAGATCCTCCCTGCCCTGGGATATTACCCCAAGGAGGACGAAGAATTTGTAAGCCGATTCAAGCCTCAGGCAGAAGAGCTTCTCCTCGAAAATATCCTGAAAGAAGAAGCGGGGGAAGGTATCCTCGTACTCGAGAATTTCGAAGAAACCATCAACCGGGCCGATGAAATCACCGAAGCAGCCATCCGGAAGGAATCCGCCACCCTCGCGGCCAAAGAGGCCAGCGGGGTAATCGGCGCCCTGCGGGTCATGGATCGGGCACTGAACAACATCAACTGGCTGGAAGTAGCCCTGGCCCTGGCGACCATCTTTATCATCTACGGGTTCAAACGGATTACCACCGCCGTCCCCAGTACCCTGGTGTCCCTCCTGGTGGTCTCGGGTGCTGCCGTGGGCCTGGGCCTGGACTACCGGCCCATCGAACAAATCCCCGAAGGCTTCCCCATCCCGAATCTGGAAATCCTCACGGAATTCCGGCTCGGCACCATTACCCCCTATGTTTTTACTGCGCTGACGCTCGCCTTGCTGGGGGCCATCGACTCCCTCTTGACCTCGGTGGTGGCCGACAACATGACCAAGACCAAACACAAACCCAACAAGGAACTGGTGGGCCAGGGGATTGGCAACAGCATCGCGGCCGTATTCGGCGGCCTCCCTGGGGCCGGCGCCACCATCCGGACCGTTGTGAACATCAATTCCGGGGGTAAAACGCGCCTCTCCGGGATGATTGCCGGCATCCTTTTGCTGGTGGTCCTGCTGGCCCTCGGGCCTATTGCCTCCCAGATCCCGGCAGCCGTCCTGGCGGGGATTCTGATTACCGTAGGGATTGCCGTGATGGACTACAAGGGCCTCCGCGCCATCCCCAGCCTGCCCAAGGATATTACCCTGGGGCCCGTCAAGCTGAGTTCCGAGGTGATTGTCATGCTGGTGGTACTCGTGTTGTCCACCTTCTGGAACCTCGTGTATGCAGTGGGTATCGGCCTGGTGATCGCCTCCCTGATGTTCATGAAAAAAATCGGCGACCTGACGGCCCAGCGGTCGGACGTGAAATCCCTCAACGATGAAAAGGCCTGGCCGGACGAAGGTGCCTTTCCTGTAAAACTCCGGGAAGAGGTGTTTATCAAGCATATCAAGGGGCCGTTGTTCTTCGGGACCACCAGCGATTTCCAGAGCCTGGCCGACCAGATACCCCCCACAGCCCAGGCGGTGATCCTCCGCCTCGGGAGGATGCAATACATGGACCAGTCCGGCCTCTACGCCATGGAAGACGTGCTGCAGGAATTGCAGAGAAAGCAGGTCATCCCCCTGTTCGTGGACATCCAGGATCAGCCGCGGTATATGATGTCGCGAATCGACATCATCCCGGACCTCGTGCCGGAGGAGCATATTTTTGAATCCTTCAGGGCCTGTGTGGCCTGGGTGCGGGAGAATATCCCGGATACCGTTTGATCGGGTATCCGCCCGGGGCGTTTTGAAGGGTGAAATGCCTTTCCGGTTGCCGGAATTGTTTACCTTTGTCCCTGCTTTAAAACCCTGGACGCTTGCCGCGTCCGTGCATCGAGCAGCATGATCGACCAACTGAAAGAACATCTGGAAACAGTACGGGAATTCCAGGCGGACACCCCGGAAGCCATCGAAGCGTTTCGCATCAAATACCTCGGCAAAAAGGGGTTGCTAACCGCTTTTTTTGCGGAACTGAAAAACGTGCCTGCGTCCGAAAAGCGGGAATTCGGCCAAACCGTAAACCAGCTGAAAAATGCAGCTGCGGAAAAGGTGGACGCCCTGCGGGAGGCCCTGGAAGCCGGGAAGCAAGCCGAAACGCGCTACGGCGACCTCACCCGCCCCGGGAAGCCCCTGGAAGTGGGCTCCAGGCACCCGATTTCACAGGTGAAATACCGGATTATCGATATCTTTTCCCAGATTGGGTTTACCGTGTCGGAAGGCCCGGAAATCGAAGACGACTGGCACAACTTCACCGCCCTGAACCTGCCGGAATACCACCCGGCCCGGGATATGCAGGACACCTTTTTTATCCAGACCGACCCGGACATCCTCCTGCGGACACACACCTCGTCGGTTCAGGTGCGCTACATGGAAAACAACAAACCGCCCATCCGGACCATTTCGCCCGGCCGGGTTTACCGAAACGAGGCCATTTCTGCGCGTTCGCATTGCTTTTTTCACCAGGTTGAAGGCCTGTATATCGACAAGGGGGTTTCCTTTGCAGACCTGAAGCAAACCCTCCGCTATTTTACCACCGCCCTCTTCGGCAAATCCAAAATCCGCCTGCGTCCCTCCTATTTCCCGTTTACCGAACCCAGTGCGGAAGTAGATGTGTACTGGGGGCTTGAAACCGAGACGGACTACCGGATGACCAAAGGCACCGGATGGCTGGAAATCATGGGCTGCGGGATGGTAGACCCGAACGTACTGGAGAACTGCGGCATCGATTCCAAGACGTATTCCGGGTTTGCCTTCGGCATGGGTATCGACCGCATTGCGCTCCTGCTCCACCAGATCCCGGATATCCGCCTGCTCAGCGAAAACGATGTCCGCTTCCTGCGCCAGTTCCGGAGCCTGCGCTGATCAGCGAAGGGGGAATCCTTTAGCCGCCCACCAGGGGTGGATTTCAATTTCGAGCCGGCCGGCGCGGACAGCCGGATCCAATCGGGCCAGGGAATCCGCCATTTCCAGGGTTGGCACGTTGTAGATGGTCACGCCCCGGATGTCCCCGTCATCCCCGAATGGCCCGGAAATATCCGCGTATCCCAATTCGTACATACGCCCCAGATGGGCCAGGTGCAACTGCTGCAGGCTGTCTGCCTCCTCCTGGCTCTGCGAACGGGAACCGCCCCGTTTCAGGAAGGCCATGAAATACTGCTGCATCAGTACGGTATCCCCGGTTTTCTCATCGACGTAATCAAATACCTGGTACCCTTCGGAAACCAGGTTTTCCCGCAGTTCCCCGAAGCTTTTTTCCCTACTCGTCCCCGCAGCGGGTTCCCCGGACGGCGATTCCGGTAATCCGGGCGAATCCGCAGGCGTGTTGGGGGATTGTTCGCCGCAGGCGCTCAGTGCTATGGCCAGCATAAAGATGCCGGCTCCGTATATCAATCGTTCCATGTGCTATAGGGTTTGATACTTAATTGCGAATTGTAATAAGCCGGATTGCCGGTTACCTCCTCCCCAAGCCATTCGGGCCTGGAAAAATCTTCATCGGCACTTGCGAGTTCCACCTCTGCCAGGACCAGGCCGGCGTTTGCATCCCGGAATTCATCCACTTCAAACACGTGGCGCCCGGAGGGCACCTCGTACCGGGTTTTGCGGATCGGGGTATCCGTGCACAGTGCCAGCAGCGATTCGGCATCCCCGGGAGGAATCTCGTATTCCCATTCCTGGCGGGTAGTCCCCGCCTGCGTGGTCAGGCCCTTGATGGTAATCCAGGCCTTTTCGCCGGAGCGCCTCACCCGGATGGTCCGCTCAGGATCCGTGCTTAAGAACCCCTGTACCATTTCCCTGCGTGAGGTGGCGTGGTCCCTGTACGCCCCGGATACCACCAGGAATTTTCGTTCAATCTCAAGCATGAATTCGTATCGGTTCGCAACCCGCTGCCAGGCCCCTTCCGGTTAAATATACCGTAAATTTGCGTATGGAAGAATCGCGGGAATTGCGAAAGATCATCCACATCGACATGGACGCCTTTTTTGCCTCCGTGGAACAGCGCGACCAACCGGAACTCCGCGGCCGTCCCATTGCAGTGGGCGGGGGAGCCAAACGGGGGGTGGTGGCTGCGGCGAGTTACGAGGCGCGTACATTCGGCGTCCGTTCTGCCATGAGCGGGGTACAGGCCCGGCGCCTCTGCCCGGAGCTCGTGTTTGTCAAGCCCCGGTTCGATCGCTACCGGGAGGTGTCCCGTCAAATCCGGGGAATCTTCCTGGAATACACGGACCTGGTGGAGCCCCTCTCCCTGGACGAGGCGTACCTGGACGTGACGGCCAACCGCAAGGGGATGCCTTCCGCTACGCTGATCGCCCGCGAAATCCGCAGGCGCATCCTGGAGGAAACCGGCCTGACCGCCTCCGCCGGGATCTCCGTCAATAAATTTATCGCCAAGGTCGCCAGCGATTTCAACAAGCCCAACGGACAGAAAACCGTCCCCCCGGAAGACGTACAGGAATTCCTGGAATCCCTGGAGATTCGGAAATTCCACGGCGTGGGAAAGGTGACGGCCGAAAAAATGAATGCCCTGGGGATCTTTACCGGTGCCGACCTTCGCAGGCAAAGTGAACATTTCCTCACCGGCCATTTCGGCAAGAGCGGGCACCACTACTACCGGGTGGTCCGGGGGGTACACGACAGCCCCGTGCAGCCCAGCAGGGTCCCGAAATCGCTGGGGGCGGAGCGGACTTTCAGCGAAAACCTTAGCAGTGAAGTATTTATGGTTGAAAAACTGACGAAGATTGCAGAAGAGCTCAGCCGCCGACTAAGGACCCGCAACCGTTCGGGTAAAACGATTACCCTGAAGATCCGGTACAGCGATTTCAGCCTGCAAACCCGAAGCCGCACGCTGGCGGAGTACATCGATTCTCCCGAACGTATCCTGGCGGCAGCCCGGGACCTCCTCTACCAGCAACCCCTTGAGAACTCCGTACGCCTGTTGGGGATCTCCCTGTCGAACCTGGATACGGAAAAAGAGAAAACCGAATCCGGGGAGGATTCGGTTTCCGTACAATTAAAGTTTGAATTTTAAACGCAGGGGCGGGCCTTGTGGGCACGAACGCGGGAAGAGCCCCCTGGGCACGAACACGTAGGCAGGCCCTGGGGGCACGGTGGCCGGATCAGAAATTACAACTGTCGATCTCGGTAACCCGCAGCGTATTGACCATCCCTTTGTCCTTGATCGGCATGGCCGCCAGGCTGATGAGCATGTCGCCGGCTTCCAGGTATCCCTTCTGGCAGGCGATCTTGTTGACGTCTTCGATGGTCTCGTCCGTGGACACAAACCGGTCGTAGTAAAATGCCTTGACTCCCCAGAGCAGGTTCAGCTGGGACAGTATCCGCTTGTTCGAGGTGAATACCAGGATATGCGCGCCCGGGCGCCAGGCGGAAATCTGGAAGGCGGTATACCCGCTGTTGGTCAGCGTGGATATTGCCTTCGCCTTGATTTCGTTTGCCATCAGCGCCGCGTGGTAGCAGACGCTCTTGGTGATATATCGTTTGGTACGGACGTGGGGCGGGTCGTGTGGGACTTTGATGAGTTCCGAGCTCTCCACGCTTTTCAGGATACTCGACATCCGTTCAATAACCTGTACCGGGTAATTCCCCACCGAGGTTTCCCCGGAGAGCATCACCGCATCGGCACCGTCCATAACGGAATTCGCCACATCGTTTACCTCGGCCCGGGTCGGGGTCAGGCTGGTGATCATCGTCTCCATCATCTGGGTGGCGATAATCACGGGGATACGCGCTTTTTTGGCGCGGAGCACCAGCCGTTTCTGAATCAGCGGAACCTCCTGGGCCGGGACCTCCACGCCCAGGTCTCCCCGGGCAACCATCAGGCCGTCGCAGTAAGCGACGATCTTGTCGATGTTGTCCACGGCCTCCGGTTTCTCAATCTTGGCGATGATCGGGATTTTGTGTTCCGAGTGCTTGTTGATCAGCTCCTGGAGGTCCATCAGGTCCTGGCTGTGGCGCACGAAAGACAGGGCCATCCAGTCCACGTCCTGGGAGATGGCAAACTCAGCATCCTTGATGTCCTTTTCGGTCAGCGCCGGCAGGGAAATGTTCGTGTTCGGCAGGTTGACCCCCTTCTTGGACTTGAGCGGCCCGCCCTGGATGACCTTCGCCTTGACGCTGTCCTTCCCGTTGGTCTCGAGGATTTCAAATATCAGTTTCCCGTCGTCCAGGAGGATGCGTTCCCCGGGCTTGACGTCCCTCGGGAAATTCTCGTAATTCATGTACACCTCCTCGGCCGTGCCTTCAAAGGGTTTCCCGGTCTTGAAGAGGATTTCGTCCCCGGGGGCTACCACCACCTCTCCGGACATCACGCCCACGCGGAGCTTGGGGCCCTGCAGGTCGGCAAGGATTGCCGTGTAGAGGCCGAGTTCTTCACTGAGCTCCCGGATCATCCGGATCCGGTTGCCGACATCCTCGTAATTGGCATGGGAGAAATTTATGCGGAAAACGTCCACTCCGGCTTCGATCATCCGGCGAAGGACTTCCTTGTCGCTGGTGGCCGGGCCGAGGGTGGCCACTATTTTCGTCTTTTTATGGCTTGGCATATCTGTTCTAGAAAATTAGGTTCTGTTTGGATTTCAGTTCTGAAGCCTCCAGGCGGTAGGCTGTGATAATTTTTTCGACCGAAAGCAGTCTGGCAACCAGCTTTTGTTCCCCGTCCTCCCCGTCGAGTTTCAGGAAGTAGTCCACTTCCTTTTTTTCCGGGATCAGGTAATGACGCCTGTGGCTGGGTTCATCCGGGAACAGGCCCGCTGCCGGCCCGGCACCCGTGCTGATGCCTGAATTGCGCACCAGGGTCCACTCCCGCTGGTTCGCTTCGTCCTTGTACTGGAACAGGGGAAAATTCACCTGTCGGTCCAATTCCAGATCCTCCCGCAGGCGCCGCAGCTTGATGGAACACGCCTGATTCAGCGCGTATGCCAGGGCGTAGTCCTCTAACTGGCTGTGGATTGCGAAAAGGCCGAAAGTAGTGTCCTGCAACAGGTCTTCCCAAATGTTCAGCGTTGCGCCCATTCCGGTTTTTGACGAATCGTAAATATAACGGTTCTGCCCGAATCCACCTAGTTCAGGGCCTATTCGCTGTCCATTTTATTCTGGAGTGCAAAGAATGCACGTCGCGATGCCTTTTCTTCCGCTTTCTTCTTGGAGGTGGCGCGGGCCTTGGCCAGGATGCGGCCGTCGATATGCAATTTGACTGCAAAATGCTTCACCGGGTCGTTGCCCGTATCCTCATATACCTCAAATTCAAATTCCTTTTTCTGCTTCTGGCACCATTCAATCACCAGGCTCTTGTAGCTGATTACCTGGCCTTCGAGTTGTTCGATATCCACATAGGGCTCAATCACCCGGCTCTGGATAAACTTTTCACAGTACTTGTACCCCCGGTCCAGGTAGATGGCCCCGACCAGTGCTTCAAAGACGTTGCCGTGGATGTTCTCCCCAAAGTGGGCCTTGGGAATCCGGCTTTCGACAAAGTTCAGCAACCCGAGGTCCTTGCCCAGTTCGTTCAGGTGTTTCCGGCTGACGATCTTGGAGCGCATCTTGGTGAGGTAGCCCTCATCCCCGGCGGGTACTTCATTGTACAGGTGCTTGGAGATGATGGTCCCCAGCATGGAATCCCCCAGGAATTCAAGCCGTTCATAATTCATCGGGTGCCCGTTCTTATCTTTCTTGTTGACCGACCGGTGGAGGAATGCGCGCTTATAAACCTCCAGGCTTTTCGGCTTGAACCCCAGGATCCGGCTGATCCCCAAAAAAAAATCCCCATCCTCCTTAGGATGGGAATTAAAGATGTTGCCGGGAAATGTCATACGGGGTTCAGCTTATTTTCTTGAACAATACGCAGGCATTGTGCCCGCCAAACCCGAAGGTGTTGCTCATTGCCACCTGCACATCCCGTTTTTGTGCTTTGTTGAGTGTCAGATTGAGCTTCGGGTCGATATTCTCGTCCACCACCGAGTGGTTGATGGTCGGGGGGACAATCCCGTGTTCCATGGCCAGGATGGAGGCGATGGCCTCAATAGCCCCGGCGGCCCCAAGCAGGTGGCCGGTCATGGATTTGGTGGAATTGATGTTCATTTTCGGCGCATGCTCCCCGAATACCTGGGAAATTGCCTTGAGCTCCGCCACGTCCCCGAGGGGGGTGGAGGTCCCGTGCGTATTGATGGCGTCCACTTCTTCCGGGGAAATCCCGGCGTCCCGCAGGCAGTTCTCCATAACCCGTACCACCCCGATGCCGTCCGGATGGGGGGCTGTCATGTGGTAGGCATCGCTGCTCAGTCCGCCGCCGACCACCTCAGCGTAGATTTTGGCACCGCGGGCCTTGGCGTGTTCGTAATCCTCGAGGATTAAGGACCCGCCGCCTTCCCCCAGCACAAACCCGTCACGGGTTGCATCGAAGGGGCGCGAAGCCGTCTCGGGACTGTCGTTGCGCGTGGACAGGGCATGCATGGCATTGAAACCGCCCATTCCCGCAATGGTTACAGCCGCCTCGCTCCCGCCGGTGACGACCACATCGCAGTGGCCCAGGCGGATGTAGTTCAGCGCATCGATCATCGCGTTGGCCGAACTCGCACAGGCCGAAACAGTGGTGTAGTTCGGCCCCATAAACCCGTGCTTGATGGAAATATTCCCCGGGGCGATATCCGCAATCATCTTGGGGATAAAAAACGGGTTAAACCTCGGCGTGCCATCTCCTTCGGCGAAGTTGAGGACTTCGGTCTGGAAGGTCTCCAGCCCGCCGATCCCGGCACCCCAGATAACGCCTACCCGGAATTTGTCTACCGAATCCAGGTCCAGCCCGGCATCCGCAATCGCCTCGTCAGAACAGACCAGGGCGTATTGCGCAAAGGGATCCAGTTTGCGGACCTCCTTGCGATCAAAAAACTCCATGGGGTCGTACCCCTTCAATTCGCAGGCGAACTTGGTCTTGAACTTTTCTGTATCGAAATAGGTGATGGGAGCACATCCGCTTTTGCCATTCTTCAGGCCTTCCCAATATGCGTCTTTGCTGTTGCCAATGGGGGTAAGGGCTCCCAGACCGGTAACTACTACTCGTCTTAATTGCATGAAAGGAATCTGTTTGTCTGCTGTGTAACCCTGGTGTAAATTAAAAAAAATTATCCATGCAGCCCGATTACCACATGGATAATTTCAATTCGATTGATTGAATATCATGTACCTACTTGGCCTCCTCGATGTAGCTAATAGCCTGGCCTACAGTAGCAATATTTTCTGCTTGATCGTCAGGGATCTGGATATCAAATTCCTTTTCAAATTCCATTATCAACTCTACCGTATCCAAGGAATCCGCCCCCAGGTCGTTGGTAAAGCTTGCTTCAGCAACCACCTCATTTTCGTCAACACCCAGCTTATCAACAATGATAGCTTTTACTCTTGATGCAATGTCTGACATATTGTTTGGTTTTAAATTTAAATTGTTGGCAAAAATATAAAACTTTGGATTAAATACCTTAAATCCCGATAAAATGTACTCCAAATTAGCGATAAATCCAATAGCTATAGTACTTTTATCGCAAATTCCAGGCGCTGAATACAACATCCCCAATGCCTAAAAACATCATTTTATTTGCCTCGGGTTCAGGCTCCAACGCAGAGAATCTTACGAAATATTTCGAACGCGACCCCCGGGTCCGGATCCGGGCCGTGCTGGGCAACAACCTGCAGGCCGGGGTGGTTGAAAGGTGTAAGCGCCTGGGGCTCCCGTTCTACGGTTTTAACCGGGCCGCCTTTGAGGATCCCGGCGGGTTCGTGGGGGTGCTGCGCTCCTTTGACCCGGACCTGATTGTACTCGCGGGCTTTTTGTGGAAGGTCCCGGGGGAGGTTGTCCGGGCATTCCCCGACGCCATCATCAATATCCATCCGGCCCTGCTGCCTGCCTACGGGGGCAAGGGGATGTACGGGATGCATGTGCATCGGGCCGTGGTGCAGGACGGGGCGAAGCGCACCGGCATTACCGTGCATTACGTCAACGAGGCCTATGACGAGGGGGCTGTCATCATGCAGCGGGAGATCCCGGTTACCTCCGGGGATACTCCGGAATCGGTAGCCGAAAAAGTGCATGCGCTCGAATACGAGTACTTCCCAAAGGCCGTCGAATCTGTGTTATTTCCAGGCCATGGCTGAGAAAAATAAGTTCTACGTGGTATGGAAAGGCAAGAAACCCGGGGTCTATACGAGCTGGGAGGCCTGTAAAAAACAAATCCAGGGGGAAAAGGGAGCCCAGTATATGGGGTTCCCTTCCCGCGGGCAGGCCGAAATGGCTTACCGCGCCGGATACCGGGAAGCCGTTGCCAGGAAGAAACGGGCCAAAGGCGTTTCTCCGGAACAACTGGCCCGGGTTGGCCGGCCCAACCTGAATTCGATTTCCGTGGACGCCGCCTCCAGCGGCAATCCCGGGGTCATGGAGTACCAGGGGGTGGATACCCGGACGGGGAAGCGCCTGTTCCACCAGGGCCCCTTCCGGCAGGGCACCAATAACATCGGGGAATTCCTGGCCATCGTCCACGCCCTGGCCTACCTCAAGAAACAGGGCAGCAACCGCATCATCTATTCGGATTCGCGGACGGCGATGAGCTGGGTGCGAAAGAAAAAATGCAATACGAAACTGGAGGAAACCGAAACCAACCGGGACCTCTTCGACATGGTCCGTCGCGCGGTGCACTGGCTGGAGACCAACTCCTACGAGACCCCTGTGGTAAAATGGGAAACCCGTGCCTGGGGGGAAATCCCCGCCGACTTCGGGCGGAAATAGCCCCTTTTTCCCGGATTCGCCCCGGCTTCCCGAGATTCCCCCGCCCCCCGGGGAGCTGTCGCGCCCCAAAAGCGTATATTTGCAGCAAAATTGCACAGACACCCTATGGGGAAATTATTGATCGTGGGTTCAGTGGCATTCGACGCCATCGAAACCCCCTTCGGAAAAACGGATAAAATACTCGGGGGGGCCGCCCCCTTTATCGGCCTGGCCGCCTCCCACTACCGTGCGGACAGCGCCATCGTCTCCGTGGTCGGGGAGGATTTCCCGGCCAGCTACCTGGACCTGCTGCGCGAGCGGGGCATCGACGTCAGCGGCATTGAAGTGGTGCCCGGCGGCAAAACCTTTTTCTGGAGCGGCCGGTACCACAACGACCTGAACATGCGGGATACCCTGGTTACCGAACTGAACGTGATGGCGGATTTCCAACCCGTGGTCCCGGAAGCCTACCGGGATGCGGATATCGTTATGCTGGGCAACCTGCACCCGGACATTCAGCTGAGCGTCATCGGCCAGATGGATTCCCGGCCGAAGCTCACCGTGCTCGACACGATGAATTACTGGATGGACAACACCTTGGATACCCTGCTGCAAGTCATTGGGAAGGTAGATGTCATCACCATCAACGACGAGGAGGCCCGCCAGCTCAGCGGGGAGTATTCCCTGGTAAAGGCAGCCGAGGCCATCCACGAAATGGGACCGCGCTACGTGGTGATCAAAAAAGGGGAAAACGGCGCGTTGCTCTTTAACGACAGCCGGATCTTTTTTGCCCCGGCCCTGCCCCTGGAGGAGATCTTTGACCCGACGGGTGCAGGCGACACCTTTGCCGGAGGCTTTACCGGGTACCTGGCACAGACACAAAACATCTCCTTCAACAACCTGCGCAACGCGGTGATCCACGGATCCAACCTGGCGTCGTTCTGCGTGGAGCGTTTTGGCACGGAACGGCTGATCCAACTCCGGCCACAGGACATCGACCAAAGGCTGGAGCGGTTCAGGGAACTGACCCAGTTTGATATAGAAGTTAAATAATGGCCCGGTATGCGGGCTTTTATTAATTTTGCGAGCATATGAGTGACGCCATCAAGCACGAATGCGGGATTTCCCTCATTCGCCTCCTCAAACCCCTGGAATACTACCAGGAAAAATACGGCTCGGCCTTTTATGGGGTAAATAAAATGTACCTCATGATGGAGAAGCAGCACAACCGCGGGCAGGACGGGGCGGGCTTCGCCAGCATCAAACTCGACATGCGCCCCGGGGAGCGCTATATGAGCCGCGTACGGTCCAATGCGTCCCAGCCCATCCAGGATATCTTCGACCAGATCAACGCCCGGATCAATACCTCCCTAAAGGAGCACCCGGAAGCCGTCAATGACGTCGCGTGGCAGAAACGGAACATCCCCTACGTGGGCGAACTGCTCCTGGGCCATGTGCGATACGGAACTTTTGGGAAGAACAGCATCGAAAGCGTCCACCCGTTCCTCCGGCAGAACAACTGGATGCACCGGAACCTGATCGTCGCCGGCAATTTCAACATGACCAACGTCAACGAACTGTTCGACAACCTGGTGCAACTCGGGCAGCACCCCAAGGAACTGGCCGACACGGTTACCGTTATGGAGAAGATCGGGCATTTTCTGGACGATGCGGTGGCAAAGATCTACAAGCAGATCAAGAAGGAGGGATACACCAAGATGGAAGCTTCGCCCATGATTGCCGAACGCCTGAAGGTGTCCAAGATATTGCGGAAGTCCTCCAAGAACTGGGACGGCGGCTATGCGATGGCCGGGCTGCTAGGCCACGGCGACGCCTTTGTCCTGAGGGACCCTTCCGGGATCCGTCCCGTCTACCATTATGCCGACGACGAAGTGGTGGTGGTTGCATCCGAACGGCCGGCCATCCAGACGGTTTTCAACACGGCCTATGAGGAGGTTCAGGAACTGCCGCCGGGCCACGCCATCATCGTCAAAAAAGACGGGGATGTACGCATCCGGCAGATCCAGGAACCCCGGGAGCGAAAAGCCTGTTCCTTTGAACGCATCTATTTTTCAAGGGGCAACGACAAAGAAATCTACCAGGAGCGGAAGGAACTCGGGAAACTCCTCTTTCCGCAGATCCTCGAAGCCATTGACCACGACATCAAGCACACGGTTTTCTCATATATCCCGAATACAGCGGAAACCTCCTTCCTGGGGATGCTCCGGGAGGCCCAGAATTACCTGAACAAGAAAAAAGAGGAACAAATCCTCGCCCTGGGCCCCGATATCACCAGCGAGGAGCTGCACAACATCCTGGAGGTGCGCCCGCGCATTGAGAAAGTGGCCATCAAAGATGCCAAACTCCGGACCTTTATTACCCAGGACAGCAGCCGGGACGATCTGGTGGCCCACGTATACGATATTTCCTATGGCTCCGTGAACAAGGGCGACTACCTGGCAATAATCGACGACAGCATCGTGCGGGGGACCACCCTGAAAAAGAGCATCCTGCGGATCCTCGATAGGCTGGGACCCCGAAAAATTATCGTGATATCCTCCGCCCCGCAGATCCGTTACCCGGATTGTTACGGTATCGACATGGCCAAACTCGAGGACTTCATCGCCTTCAGGGCTGCCCTGGAGCTGCACCGGGAAAGGGGAAGCATGGACGTCGTGGACAGCATCTACGAAAAATGCAAGGAGCAACTGGCCAATCCGGAACGGGAAGCCGTTAACCATGTCAAGGAATTCTACGCCCCGTTCAGGACTCAGGAATTATCCGACAAGATTGCCGAATTGCTCAGCCCTCCCGAGATCCGGGCGGAAGTTCAGATCATCTACCAGACCATCAGCAACCTGCACAAAGCCTGCCCGGACAACCTGGGCGATTGGTATTTTACCGGAGACTACCCGACCCCCGGCGGCAACCGGGTGGTAAACCAGGCATTCGTCAATTTCCACGAGGGAAAAAACCAGCGCGCTTACTAAAAAACGCCCCCGGCGGTAAAAGGAAAAAATCGATGAAATGCACAATTTTGTGCATTTCATCGATAATATGTGCAGAATATCGGGTTTTTCCGATTCCGGCAGGGAACCCCTGTACTTTAGGATTGCCATAGCATAAGTAGGTTAAGTTCATGGTAAGATTTGGGGCAAAAAAGGTGGATTCTTATCCACCTTTTTTATTTTCCCCAACCGCCTCCCGGGGGTACCTCCTGGGAGAAAGTTCGCACGATGTCCAAGGCGTGCATACCTCCCTCGTAAGAAGCTACAACCCGGCGTGCATTTCAACGGTTTTAAGCGGCGTTCATCCGAATGATTTTTGCATGGAAAACCCATGGCTTACATTCGTAGGACCATAGCATAAGTAGGTTAAGTTCATGGTAAGATTTGGGGAAAAAGGCAAGGGTAACACCTTGCCTTTTTTATATTGATGTACAGCCATTTACCCTTCCACACCCCGAATTTCGAGGCAAAAGAGCACGGCCGCCGGCTGGATAAGCCTTAAATATTTACCAATTTTCTTTGTTATTTCTCTTTATCCCAGTAATTTAGTACTTGCCATAGCATAAGTAGGTTAAGTTTATGGTAAGATTTGGGATGAAAAGGGTGGAGTTTCTCTGCCCTTTTCTGTTTCCCGTCCGCACCCGTTTTCCTCCCTGTATATCCCTCGCATATTTTCACCGTATTTCGCGATAAGCCATAAAAAAACCCCGGCATAATACCGGGGCTCAGTCACTTGACGGGGACCTTATTTATGTGCGGCAAAATTTTCAGACACCTTGCTCCAGTTGATCAGGTTGAAAAATGCCTCGATGTAGTCGGGGCGCCGGTTCTGGTAATTCAGGTAGTAGGCGTGCTCCCAGACGTCGATGCCCAAAATGGGGTAACCGCCGCATCCCACACCGGGCATGAGGGGATTATCCTGATTGGGGCTGGAGCAAACCTCCACTTTACCTCCCGGGTGGACGCACAGCCAGGCCCATCCCGACCCGAACCGGGTAGCTGCCGCATTGCTGAACGCCTCTTTGAACTTATCGAATGACCCAAAAGCGTCGTCGATGGCCGAGGCGAGGTCGCCCGAAGGCTTTCCGCCACCATCCGGGGAGAGGATTTCCCAAAACAGGGAGTGGTTGAAGTAGCCGCCGCCGTTATTGCGGACGGCTCCGTTGCCCATGTCCAGGTTTTTGAGAATGTCCTCGATGGACTTCCCGTCCAGGTCGGTTCCTTCGATGGCGTTGTTTAATTTGGTCGTATAACCGTTGTGGTGTTTCGTATGGTGGATTTCCATGGTACGCGCGTCGATATGCGGTTCGAGCGCATCGTACGCATAGGGTAAATTCGGAAGTTGAAATGCCATATGTGTTCAGGTTTAATGTTAAAACTAGTTGTCTACCAAAACTAAGGATTTTAACAAACACTTTCCGCTAATTATTTGTTAAGAACCTCACGGTATTGCTTATTTTGCAGGGTATGACGCCACCAGGGGAAGCATTCCGGATATACAGTGCCTCGGCCGGGTCCGGCAAGACCTATACGCTTACCCGGGAATACCTGAAGCTGTTGCTTTCCGGCCAGGGCGGGCAACCCTTCCGGGAGATCCTCGCCATCACTTTCACCAATAAAGCGGTAGGGGAATTAAAAAACCGCATCCTCGACAGCCTGGAAGCCTTTGCGGGCGTCCGGGACGAAGCCGGCCGGCCTGCCTTGTTCCGGGACCTCCAGGACGAATTGGGGACCGACCGGGAAACGCTCGCCCGACGATCCGGGCGGGTGCTGCAGGAAATCCTGCACAATTACGCCTTCTTCGACGTGTCCACCATCGACCGGTTCAACCACCGCATCCTCCGGACTTTTGCCCGCGACCTGCAACTGCCGGCCAATTTTGAAGTCGTCCTGGATACGGATGCGCTGCTGGAACAGGCCGTGGAAAACCTGATCCTGCAGGCTGGGGAAGCGCCGGCACTCACCCGCGTACTGATCGACTACGCCCTTGAAAAATCCGCCGACGACCGCAGTTGGGATATCGCCAGGGACCTGGCCGATACGGGCAAGTTGCTCTTCAACGAAAACCATCGGGAATACCTGGGTGCCTTCCGCGGAAAGGAAATGGCGGATTTTGTCCGGCTCCGGGAAAGCCTGGCCGCCATGCGGGACGAATGCGAAGCCGACCTCCTCCGGACTACCTCCGAAATCCTCCGCGTTATTGAAAACAACGAGCTGGAACGCCTGGACTTCTCCCGGGGTTATTTCCCGGATTTTATCCGCAAGGTCAACGCCGGGGATTTTGACCAGAATTTCGACGCAGCGTGGAAGCGGGAATTTGCCGAAAAGCCCCTTTACAGCAAAAAGACGCCGGAGGACACAAAAGCATTGCTGGACGGGCTGCACCCGGAATTTGCCCGGCAGTTCGAAACCATCCGTTTGCGAATCTACCAGCGCGCCTTCCTGAGCAATGCTTATCAGAATAGCGCGCCGTTTACGGTCCTGGGGTTGCTGCAACTGGAACTGCAGCGGATACAGGAGGCGGACAGCCTGCTTCCCGTGGCGCGGTTTAACAGCATCATCGCCGAGGAACTGGCCGGCCAGCCCGCTCCCTACATATACGAACGGTTGGGCGAAAAATACCGACACTACTTTATCGATGAATTTCAGGACACCTCGGAACTGCAGTGGAAAAACCTGGTTCCGCTAATCGGGAATGCCCTGGAAGGGGAAGACCAGCAGGGCCGGCACGGCTCGCTGGTTCTCGTCGGGGACGTTAAACAAGCCATCTACCGGTGGCGCGGCGGTAAAGCCGAACAGTTTCTGGGCCTGATACAGGGCCCCGGCAACCCGTTCTCCATCGACCCTACCCGGGCACCGCTTGAAAAAAACTTCAGGAGCTCCCAAACCATCGTAGACTTCAACAACGACTTTTTCTCGGTCCTCAGTTCCCGGCTCAGCAATGAGGCCTACAGCCGGTTGTTCCTCGATGGCAATCGCCAACTGGCGCATTCCCGTCAACCCGGGTGGGTGGAGATTCAATTCCAGGACCCCGACGCAGCAGACAGCGAAACGGCTTACCTGGACCGAACGGTTGAAATCCTGGAGCGCCTCAGGGGGGAGGGGTACCGGCTGGGCGACATCTGCGTCCTGACCCGGAGGCGGAAGGACGGGGTAGCGCTATCCGACCGGTTGCTGGCCGAAGGCATTCCGGTTATCTCCTCGGAAACCCTGTTGCTCGCCAACCATCCGACGGTCCGGTTCCTGGTAGATTTGCTCCGCCTCCTGCAGGACCCGTCCGACCCGAACCACGCCTATGGCGTACTTTCCTTCCTGGCCCCCGCCGGGGCAGGCACGCATGCGTGGATCCGCAACCACCTCGGGGATACCGGGGAATTGCTGGTGCAGGAATGGTCTTTTGACCCGGGGGTCATGCGGCTGAAGCCCGCCTATGATATTTTGGAGGAGGCCATCCGCAACTTCCGCCTGGGGGGAGCTGCCGACGCCTACCTGTTTGCACTCCTGGAACACGCCCTGGATGCCTCCCGAAACGGGGATGTCTCCCCGGGGACCTTCCTGGAATACTGGGACAGCAAAAAAGACAAACTGAGTATCGCAGCCCCCGAAAACCCGGATGCCCTCCGCCTGATGACCATCCACAGTGCCAAGGGTCTCGAGTTCCCGGTGGTCATCTTCCCGTTCGCGGATTCGCAGATTTACGGGGGAAAGAACCCGAAGCTCTGGCTCCCGGTGGACCCGGAGAGTTTCTGCGGGTTCTCCTACCTGCAAATCAGTTCCCGCAAGGAGGTGGAGCACTATGGGGCGGCGGCGGCAGCATGCTACCGGGAGGAGCGGGAAAAACTGGAGCTCGACGCCTTCAATGTCCTCTACGTGGCCCATACGCGGGCCATCCACGCCCTGTTTGTCCTGACCGGGAAAGCGCCCGATGGGGAAACCCGCGAACCCGCCCGTTACACCGACCTGTATGCCAGCTATCTCCGCGCTACCGGAAAATGGGAGGACGCCACCTGTACCTACACCTTCGGATCCCCGGCCCCGGCCCCGGGACACCGCGAATTTCCGGTACGCAGTCCCTTACCCCTGGGATATTCTTCAAGGGATGCCGGGCGCCTCCGGGTCGTCACGCGGTCCGGCCGGCTTTGGGACAGCGCCCAGGAAGCTGCTGCAGCCTACGGGAATACGCTCCACCTGGCCCTGAGCCTGATCCGTACGGCAGCGGACCTGCCCGGGGTGATCCCGCGGCTTGTCGGGGAGGGGTTGCTGCCGGCAGAGGAAAAGGAGTCCCTGGCCAGGCTGCTGGAACAAGTGGTCCGCCACCCGGAGCTCGCCCCGTATTTTGAGGAAGGGGCAGAGATTTACAACGAAAGGGACATCATTCTCCGAAATAAGGTAATTTTGCGCCCGGACCGGTTGGTAATTCAAGAGGGAAGGGCAGTAATCATCGATTACAAAACCGCCCGGCCTGCCCCCGGACACCGGGACCAGCTGCGGGGCTACGCCTCCGCCATCGAAGAAATGGGGCTGAAAATCGACCGGGCACTGCTGGTCTACATCACAGACAAAGGAATCCAAACAGAAACCCTTTAACTATGTACGGGAAAATACAAGAACACCTGAAAAACGAACTGGAGGACATCCGCCAGGCGGGGCTATTTAAGGAAGAGCGCGTCATCACAAGTGCCCAAGGGCCTGTGATCCGGATTTCCACGGGGCAGGAAGTGCTGAATTTCTGCGCCAACAACTACCTGGGCCTCTCCGCCCACCCGGAAGTGGTCCGCGCCGCCAAGGATACGCTCGACAGCCACGGGTTCGGGATGTCTTCCGTCCGCTTTATCTGCGGCACCCAGGACATCCACAAAAAACTGGAACAGACCATTGCGGATTTTTACGGAACCGAGGATACCATATTATATGCGGCGGCCTTCGACGCCAACGGCGGGGTATTCGAACCGCTGCTCGGGCCTGAGGATGCCATCATTTCCGATTCGCTGAACCACGCCTCGATCATCGACGGGGTACGCCTCTGCAAGGCCATGCGGTACCGGTATGCCAATGCGGATATGGCCTCCCTGGAGGAACAGCTCCAAAAGGCCCAGGAGGACGGGGCCCGGTTCAAGGTCATCGTCACCGACGGGGTCTTCTCCATGGACGGCCTGCTGGCCCCCCTGGACGAGATCTGCGACCTGGCCGAAAAATACGATGCCCTGGTGATGATCGACGAATGCCATGCCACCGGCTTTATCGGGGAGACCGGCATCGGCACCCTGGAGGAAAAAGGGGTGCTCGGCCGCATCGACATCATCACCGGCACCCTGGGCAAGGCGCTGGGGGGCGCCATGGGCGGGTACACCACCGGGAAAAAGGAAATAATCGAAATGCTCCGGCAGCGGTCCCGGCCGTATCTGTTTTCCAACAGCCTCGCACCGGCCATCGTCGGCGCCTCCATCAAGGTGTTCGAACTGTTGTCCCGGGACGATTCCCTGAAAAAAACCCTGGACCGGAATACCGCGTATTTCAAAAAAGGGATGAAGGCGCTCGGGTTTGATATCATCGACGGGGAGTCCGCCATCGTCCCGGTGATGCTTTACGACGCGAAACTGTCCCAGGAAATGGCCGAAAGACTGCTGGAAAAAGGCATCTATGTGATCGGGTTTTTCTATCCCGTGGTGCCCAAGGGGAAGGCCCGGATTCGGGTCCAGTTATCCGCTGCACACGAGCTCGAACACCTCGACAGGGCCATCATGGCATTCAAGGAAGTGGGCAGAGATCTCGGGGTCATCTGAACCCTGTAAAGACAGGCGATTTGGGACGAAAAAAATGGGAATATGATTTTGTTAATAAACTTTAACAACTTACATTTGCCTCTAATAAACACTTAAACTTAAAAATTTGAACATGAAACAGCTTAGCAGATTATTGGTTGTTGGCCTACTCGTTTTAGGGTTTAACAACATACAAGCACAGGATGAGAATAATCCCTGGCAAATAAGCTTCGGTGTGAACGCCATTGACGTTTACCCCACCAACGATTCAGATGCCGCTTACCCGACGGGATCCCTTTTCAGTGAGTACTTCAACGCGAACGACCACTGGAACATCCTGCCTTCCATCTCTTATGTTCATGTATCGAAATATATCGGTGATGGATTTGCAGTAGGTGTCCGTGGATCGCTGAACCGCATCTCCAAGCTCGGGGATGTTTCTGCCGACGATCTTTCGCACTATGCTGTAGATGGTACCATCAAGTACAATATTCTGAAAAATACCAAGATCGATCCTTTCGTTGAAGTAGGTGGTGGTTACACCTGGGTTGACGAAATCGGAGCCGGTACGGTTAATGGAGGTATCGGAGTGAACTACTGGTTTACCGACTTTATCGGTCTGACCCTCCAGACACAATACAAGCACGCCTTCGAAGATTACGGCGTGAAGCACTTCCAGCACCTGGCCGGTGTCTCTATTCGCTTTGGCGGAACCGACACGGACGGTGACGGTATCTACGACAAAGACGATGCCTGCCCCGAAGTTGCCGGACTGGAAGCCTTTAACGGTTGCCCGGATTCTGACGGAGACGGAATCGAAGATGCCAAGGATGCCTGCCCGAACGAGGCCGGATCCATGGAGATGAACGGATGCCCGGATGCTGACGGAGACGGTGTTGCCGACAAGGACGATGCCTGCCCGAACGAAGCTGGTCTGCCGGCTCTTTCCGGATGCCCCGATGCTGACGGAGACGGCGTTGCCGACAAGGACGATGAGTGTCCTTCTGAAGCAGGTCCTGCTGAAAACAACGGATGCCCCTGGCCGGATACTGACGGCGACGGTGTCCTCGACAAAGACGACGAGTGCCCGGATACTGCCGGAACTGTAGCCAACAACGGCTGCCCGGAAGTAACTGAAGAAGTACAGGCCCAGCTTAACGAGTACGCCCGTACGATCCTCTTCGACACCGGAAAAGCTTCTCTGAAGCCCGAGTCCACCCGCGTATTCGTAGACATTATCCGGATCCTGGATCAGTACCCGAACAGCCGCTTCACCGTTGAAGGTCACACCGACAGCGTGGGCAGCAACTCACTGAACCAGAAACTCTCCGAAGAGCGCGCCAACTCTGTACGCGACTTCCTGATCAACGAAGGCATCGATGCCTCTCGCCTGGAAGCTGTAGGTTACGGTGAAGAGCGCCCGATCGCCACCAACAACACCCGTGCCGGTCGTACGCAGAACCGTCGGGTTGAGATCAACCTCATCAAGGAGTAAGTTTTATATAACCGATAATCTTGGGAAAGCCCTGGCAGAAATGCCGGGGCTTTTCTATTTTTAGTACATGCAGTCTTTCCTGGATTCCGTACTGGACGACCTGCCCGAATGGCAATCGGACCCGTCCTCGTTTGTTTTTGTCCTGCCCAGCAAGCGGGCCGGCTTTTTTCTAAAGAACCGCATGGCCCAGCGGGCAACCAGTACCTTCCTGTCGCCTCACATCTGGAGTATTGAGGACTTTGTCGCGGAGATTTCCGGTTTGCGGTATGCCGGCACGCTCCACCTGCTGTTCCGGCTTTACGAGGCCTGCCTGGACCAGGAAGGCATTCAACAGGAATCCTTTGCCGATTTTACCAAGTGGGGGCCCACCCTCCTGCAGGATTTTAACGAGGCCGACCGCTACCTGGTAGACACGGACCGGTTATTCGAAACCCTGGCCGCCCTGAACGAAATCCGCAACTGGACCCCGGATGGCAGCAGCACCCCCATGATGGACCGTCAAATCGCCTTTTGGAAGAACCTGGCGCCGATCTATTCGCGGTTCCGGACAAACCTCGCCGGGGAAGGCCTTGCATACCAGGGGATGGCCTACCGCGCCGCCGCTTCCCAATTAGCCTCCTATGCGGCAGCCCGGGGTGACGTACGTTATATCTTTATCGGTTTCAATGCGCTGAATACGGCGGAAGACCGAATCATTCAGCAGTTGCTGGAAAAACCGGGATCCCGAATCTACTGGGACGCGGATCCCCACTACATCGACAACCCCGTCCACGATGCCGGGCATTTTATGCGCAAACACCTGCGGGATTGGCCTTCCCTCAGGACGGGTCTCGCGGGCATCCAAAATCATTTCGCCAGCCCGCGCAATATCCGGATGGTGGGCATCCCCAAATCCGTTGCCCAGGCCAAATACTGCGGCTTGCTGCTGGGGGAATTATATGCCGAAGACCCGGAGGGTATTGAAAATACGGCCCTGGTGCTGGGGGATGAGGCCCTGCTGACGCCGGTGCTGCACGCCCTCCCCGCAGAAATCCCCGCGGTAAACATTACGATGAGCTATCCCATCCGGCACAGCCCGATGGCACAGCTATTCGACTTGCTCCTGGAGATGCGCATCCGCAAGACCGCGGAGGGTTGGCGGGTGCCGCAGTTGCTCGTGCTGATCGCACACCCCTACCTGCAGTCCTGGTTCAGGTCCCTGGATTTCGAACCGACCCGGGGCCGGATGTATCTGATTCGCGAAAACCTGTATTACGCAGATTCCGACGCCCTGGAAGCCATGGGGCTGCCTGTAACCGTCCGGGAATTGCTGCTCCCTCCGCCGGGTGCACCCCCAAGCGACCATGCAAAAAACCTGGAAGACATCACCCGGGCCCTGAAACCCGTGTACCAGAAAGCCGGGGACCCGTTACAACTCGAATACCTGTTCCATTTTAACCAGCTTTTCAACCAGCTGATCCAACTTACAGGGGCCTACCCGTTTGTCAGCGACCTGAAATCCCTCCAATTGCTCTACCGGCAACTACTGGCCGATGAAAAGGTGGATTTTGAGGGGCAGCCCCTCAGCGGCCTCCAGGTAATGGGAATGCTCGAAAGCCGGAACCTGGACTTTGACACGGTGATTATCACCTCCGTAAACGAAGGCATCCTGCCTTCAGGCAAATCGAATGCCTCCTTCATCCCCTTTGACGTCAAGCGGGAATTCGGGATGCCCACGTATAAGGAAAAGGACGCCGTCTACACCTACCACTTTTACCGGCTGCTCCAGCGGGCACGCCGCGTGGTGATCTGCTACAATACGGAACCCGAAGTCATCGAAGGGGGCGAGCCCAGCCGGTTTATCAACCAGCTGCGCACCGACCCCGTCCTGGGGCCCCAGACGGAATTGGCCTTCGCCGTACCGGAAACCGGGGCCGAACGGCCGGGCGAATTGCGGATCCATAAGGGGCCGGAGCTTCTTGAACGCTTGCAGGAAATGGCCTCCAGCGGGTTTTCCCCTACTTCCCTGAGCCGTTTCATCGCCGATCCCCTGCTGTTTTACCAGCGCAATGTGTTGGGCCTGGACGAAACGGAGGAACTGGAGGAAACCGTAGCTGCAAACACCTTCGGCACCGTACTGCACGATGCTCTGGAAGAACTCTACAGGCCCCTGGAAGGCGCCTTCCTGAACAGGGATAACCTGGCGGAACTCCGGAACCGATCCGACAGCGCCATCGAGCGGGCATTTCGAAAAAACTATTTGCGCGATGGAAAAGCACGGGGCAAAAACCTAATTGCCCTGCAGGTCCTCCGGCAACACCTGGATCACTTTCTCGGCAGTGAGGTGACCCGGGCGGAAAAGCACCGTATCCGGATCCTCGGGGTGGAAAAAAAATTCCGGCAGGAACTCGCTGTCCCGGGCCTGCAGCATCCGGTAACCCTCAAAGGCACCGTCGACCGGATTGAGGAGGTGGACGGGCAGGTACGGATTGTCGATTACAAGACCGGCAAGGTTACCCCGGCCGAGCTGCGGGTTTCCGAATGGGAATCGCTCCGGACGGAACCGGACCGGGCCAAGGCCTTCCAGGTACTGTGTTACGCCCTGCTCTATGCCGGCGATTCCGGGACCCTGCCTGAAAAAGCAGGGGTGGTATCCTTTAAAAACCTCGGGGCCGGCTACCAGTGGTTCGGGGTACGCACGGCCCCCCGGCAGACGGAAGAGCAAATCCATGCGGATACGCTTACTGCATTCCGGGAGGTCCTCCACGAGCTCCTGCTGGAAGTGTTCAACCCCGCAGTCCCGTTTGAAGCCCGCCCCGCGTAGGGATCACTTTTTATCCGGGCGCGAAGGCCGGACCTCGATCTTGCTCGGCAGCGTCCGCGGGTGCATTTTCAGCAGGTCCAGTACCAGTTCGCCCAGGTCTTCCGGCTGGATCTTCCAGGCGTCCTTTTCCGAGGGCTCATTGTTGTTGAAATGCGTGGCCACGGAGCCGGGCATGATTGTCGACACCTTGATGTCAAAGGGGCGCAGGTCCAGCATGGCCGCCTGCGTAAAACCCACCACCCCGAATTTGGTGGCGTTATAACCCGTCCCGGAGGCGAAAAAATTTGTCCCGGCCAGGCTTGCCACAGTAATGTAGTACCCGCGGGATTCCTTCAGGGCCGGCAAAGCAGCTTTCAGCGTGTGGAAAACGCCGGTCAGATTCGTGTCGATCATCTGTTTCCAATGGTCCGGGGAAAGTTCGTCCACGGGCGCAAAGTGACCAAGGCCAGCGTTTGCAATCACGGCGTCTACCTGGCCCCAACGGTACAAAATTGTCTTGACGGCCTCCTCTTCATCTTCCAGACGGGTAACATCCGACACAATCGGGATGACCCGCTCCCGGTCCAGGGACGCAGCCGCCTCCTCAATCCGCTTTTTATCCCGGCCGCTGATTGCCACGCGCATGCCCGCTCCGAGCAGCGATTGGGCAATCCCGTATCCGATTCCTTTTGAGCCGCCTGTAATGTAGGCTACCTTATCCTTTAATTGATCCATGGGTCTCTTTGGTTTTATTCGTGAAAACCACAAGATAACAAGCAGAATCCGCCCCCGGAATTCCTATCAGAAAAATCAGGAACATTTTTGAGAATTGTATAAAATGCGTATTTTTGCCGTCTAGTTCACGGGGGATTAGCTCAGCTGGCTAGAGCGCTTGCATGGCATGCAAGAGGTCACCGGTTCGACTCCGGTATTCTCCACGATCAAGCGCCATCATCCGACTTCGGAGATGCGATTAAGAACTAAGAAAGCCACCAAGTTTACTTGAGTGGCTTTCGTGTTTTTAAGCGTCTATGCCGAAAGGCATAGCGAAGTCGGATGATGGCATTTGCAGGACGGGAGATCATCCGGAGCTGCGAAGCGACTCCGGTCCTGGAGAACTCAACGGATCTCTGGCCGGAGAACATACTCCACCACTTTACGCTGATTATGGGGTCCATGCCGGAATCGGATCTTTACTTCCGGATACTGCTGGGGTTCAATCCCCAACCATTCCGGAGCAATGAGCCCCCCTACCTTGAAAAGCTCAGCCCCAACGTAATAGTCTCCATCCGGGCTCACTGCAATATAATAGGCAGAATAGGCTTCCTCGGATCCTGGGAAAGTCCCTTCTGGCGTCCCGCGGGAATCCCAGATTTGATAGACCCGAAAATAAAAAGCTCCTTCAAAAATCGATTTATGATCCTCTACAGTACGCTGAATATTCGAAAGCACATAGGTCAGCTCCTCCTTGTCGGATTCATCGGTCAGGGTTTGGGAAAAGCTCGGGTAATAGAAAAATAACAGGGTGCATACCAGGATTTTTCGCATGGAGAAGTCATTTGGCTTATGTTGCCCCCTCAATCCTTCTTCACACTAAGCACCAACACGGGAATCCGTGCCGAAAACTCGGATTTTTGGATTGTGTTCTTCTCCCAGAGCGCATTGAAAAAGCCCCGCTTCCTTCTGAATACCGTCAGCAGGTCCGGTTGCTGGCTCTGCAGGTGCTCCAGTACGCCCAGATACGTGTTTGCATGTTCGGTCATGGTCACCTGGGAGGCGATGTCCATCAGGGCGGTATTGATCTTCAGGTCGTCGTCCGTATAATTCGGGGTCTTGACCATCAACAGGTTCACCGTGGCCCCAAACTTCTCCTGAATGGCGACCAGGGGTTTGAGGACCCGCTTCCTTTTGAGGATCCCGGACCGGAATGCGGTCAGGATGGTTTTGTAGGGCTTGAAGGAGCAGCCTTTCGGCACAATCAGCGTGGGGATGTTGGTGCGCTTGATGATTCGCCCGGTGGTATTCCCCAGGTAGAGCTCCTCGTCAATTTCCACACTCCGGGGGGCTACCAGGATCAGGTCGATATCCAGTTCTGCTGTGAGGTTATTCAAGCCGTCTACCAGGTCGCCCTGATAGGTGGCCACTTTAACGTCCACACCCCCCGTATCGATCTGGCCGATCAGTTCGCGAAGGCGTTCCTTGCTGCTCTCGACGAATTTCTCCTTCACGTTCGACAACTCCCCGGCCCGGCTGGTCTTTGTCAGCACTTCCATCGCGTAGATTTCAGCCTTGAATTCCGCGCCGAAGCTCACGGCGTATTTCAGTGTTTCGAGGGCGCTTTCGGGGTTTCCTACAGGGACCAGGATTTTTTTCATGGGTGGTTGGATCTAGTTAATTCCTCTAAATTTACACAAAATGTCGGCTGCGAAATGATCCGCCCTGCAAAAGTAGAGGAAATCCCCGAAATTATGGAAATGGCCAGGGCCTGCGGCCGCGCCATGCAGGCCAACGGCATCTTTCAGTGGACGGACGTCTACCCGAAGCAGGAAGCCTTTGTCCGGGACCTGGACCGGGGGGAACTGTGGGTGATCGACGCGGGCCACGGGCCGGTGGGGACCATCGTGGTATCTTCCCGGATGGATGAAGAATACAAATCGGTACGCTGGCTTACCCCGAATCGCGACAACCTCTACATCCACCGCCTGGGCGTTCACCCGGATTACCAACGCCAGGGCCTGGCACAACAGCTGATGGACCATGCCGAGGGATTGGCGCTCCGGCAAGGCGCCCGCTCCATCCGCCTGGACACCTTCAGCCGAAACCACCGAAACCAGCGATTCTACGAGCAGCGGGGTTACCAGCGCCTGGGGGCTGTCTACTTCCCCAGGCAGAGCGCTTACCCTTTTTATTGTTACGAGCGGGTCGTAAATTCGCAGGTGTGAATCCAGCCCTCTCCCGGAAAAACATCAACCGCCTGGCCATACCTGCTATCTTCGCCGGTATCGCCGAGCCCGTTCTCAGCATTACGGACACGGCCATCGTCGGCAATATCCCCGAAAACGGCCTGGAATCCCTGGCAGCCGTGGGGATTGTCGGGTCCTTCCTTTCGATGCTTATCTGGATTTTGGGCCAGACGCGGTCTGCCGTATCGGCCATTGTGGCCCAGTATGTGGGCGGCGACCGGCTGGACGACATCAAAACGCTCCCCGCCCAGGCTATTTTCCTGAATCTCGCGCTGAGTCTTTTGATCCTGGGGGTCTCCCTCCCCCTGAGCCCGCAGATTTTCGGGCTGCTGAACGCCGAGGGCCTGATCCTGGAATACTGTATCTCCTACTTCCAAATCCGTGTCTGGGGATTTCCGCTGACACTACTCACCTTCGCGATCATGGGGATTTTCCAGGGCCTGCAAAATACCGGGTGGCCCATGCTCATCGCCATTACCGGTGCCGGGCTGAACATCCTGCTGGACTTTGCCCTGGTCTACGGCGTGGATGGATGGATACCCGCTATGAATCTGGAGGGGGCTGCCTGGGCCAGCCTGATCGCCCAGGGAGTGATGGCCCTCCTGGCACTGGGGCTGCTCATGTGGCGGACGCCGATCCGCCTGAAACTGCAGTTTCCCGTACACCCGGAAATGCGCCGGCTGATCGGGATGGTACTCAATTTGTTTATCCGCACGCTATCGCTGAACCTGGCGCTCCTACTGGCCGTCTGGGAAGCCACGGCCCTGGGCGATCGGTTTATCGGCGCGCATACCATCGCAATCAACCTCTGGCTCTTTGCCGCCTTCTTCGTAGACGGGTACTCCTCTGCGGGGAAAATCCTGGGCGGGCGGTTCCTGGGTGCAAAGGACTACGACAGCCTCTGGAACCTGGCCAAAAAACTCAGCCGCTACGGCCTGGGGGTCTGCCTTTTCCTGATGGTCGCTGCAACCGTCTTCTACCGCCCCATCGGCAGGCTCTTCTCGGAGGACGTCCTGGTTCTGCAGGCGTTCTACAGCTTCTTCTTCATCCTGATCCTCGGAATGCCCATCAACGGGATCGCCTTTGTATTCGACGGGATATTCAAGGGGATGGGGAAGATGCGGTTTTTGAGGAACGTCCTGCTTTTTGCCACCTTCCTGGGCTTTGTCCCCGCCCTCTATCTCGGAAAAGTGCTGGATTGGGGCCTTTACGGTATCTGGGGGGCGTTTACCGTGTGGATGCTGTTCCGCGGAGCGCCCCTGGTCTGGAAGTTCCGGCAAAAATTTCGCCCGCTCTTGCAAAAGGCATAAATTTGGGTAAAAACCATGACCGCAGCCCGCAAAGAAGGCAGTCTTTACACCCAGCGCTCAGGCCCACTGGCCCGCGTGGAATTCGGCCATCCTGCCAGCAACTCCTTCACCTCCAACCTGTTGAGTCTCCTGGAACGGGAAATCGATGCCCTGGGCGGGGATGGCGACATCTCGGTAATCCTGCTGCAATCCGAAGGCGACCGGGCCTTTTGTGCCGGCGCTTCCTTTGACGAACTCCTGGAAATAGACAACCCGGAAACCGGGGCCGAATTCTTCAGCGGCTTTGCCCGCGTCATCAATGCCATGCGCAGGTGTCCAAAGCCCATCGTGGCCCGTGTCCACGGCAAGGCGGTTGGTGGCGGCGTGGGGCTGATAGCCGCCTGCGATTACGCCCTGGCCCTTGAAGGCGCTTCGGTACGCCTCTCGGAAATCAGTATCGGCATTGCCCCCCTGGTGATTGCACCGGCCGTCGCCCGGAAAACCGGGGCAGCCGGGCTCGCAGAGCTGTCCCTCTCCCCCACAGAGTGGAAGAGCGCTTATTGGGCTCAGGAAAAAGGCTTGTATGCGCGCGTATTCGATTCGCGCCAGGCCCTGGACGAGGAAGCCGAATTCTTTGCTTCCCAACTCGCCTCCTATCCGCCTGCCGCGCTTACAGCCCTGAAAAAGGCCCTCTGGGAGGGGACGGACCACTGGGGGGACCTCCTGCCGGAACGCGCCGCAGAAACCGGGCGGCTCGCCCTGTCCGAAACCACCCAGGAAACCCTGCGGAAATTCAAGGAGAAAAAATAATACGCGTGCCGGGCACTCACACCCCGGGGGTTTACGCCGAAGAGGCGCTGGAATAACGGAAGTCCGGCCTGAAAAGAGATCTGCCTACTGGTACCCCGCAGCCTGCAGGGTAAATAGTTCCGCGTACAGGCCGCCTTGTTCCATCAGGTCCTCGTGGGTGCCCAGGGCGGTTACCGCCCCGTCTTCGAGCACCAATATCCGGTCGGCCATCCGGACGGTGCTGAACCGGTGGGAGATAATGATGCTGGTTCGGCCCCTGGTCAGCCCGATAAACCGCTCAAACACCTCGTATTCCGCCCGGGCATCCAGGGAGGCCGTGGGTTCGTCCAGGACCATAACGTCCGCGTCTTTCATGTAGGCCCGTGCCAGGGCCACCTTCTGCCACTGCCCCCCGCTGAGTTCCTGCCCGCGGGCAAACCGGCGCCCGAGCTGCTGCTCCAGGCCGTCGGCCATTTCCTGTACCACCTGATCCGCCAGGCTTTTCCGCGCGGCCTCGCCAATCCGGGTATCGTCCCGGACGGCCCCGATATCCCCCACGGCAATATTCTCCCGCAACGTGAATTCGTACCGAAAATAATCCTGGAAGATGACCCCAAACCGCTTCCTGTAAGCCTCCTTGTCAAAGCGGGAAATATCCGTCCCGTCCAGCAGGATCTGCCCGGAAGTGGGTTGGTAAAATTGCAGGATCAGTTTGATGAGCGTGGTTTTCCCGGCCCCGTTTTGCCCGACAAAGGCAATCTTCTCGCCCGCCCGGATGCGGAAACTGACCCCTTTGAGTACCGGTGTGTCGCTTTCCGGGTAGGTAAAATACACCTCCCGGAATTCGAATCCCTCGCGGATGCGATCCGGCATGGGGACCACGTCTCCCCCGGGACTTTCCGGTTCCAGGTCGATAAAATCGAAATAATCCTTCAGATAGAGGGCACTCTCCGAAATCCGCGTAAACCGGGAAAAGAAGCCCTGCATATTGGTCTGCAACCGGTTGAAGGAACCGGAGAGGAAGGTGAGTTCCCCCAGGGTGAGCAGCCCGCCCAGAGTGCGGTAGATGATCAGGATATACGCCCCGTAATAGGCGATGACCCCCAGCAGGTTAAACAGGCCCCCAAAGAGGCTCTGGCGGACGGCCAGCCTCCGGGTGAGCCGGTAGTACTGCGCCGCCATGTCCCGGAACCGGCCGGCGATAAACCCTGTTAGCCCGAATAGCTTCACCTCCTGGGCCGTTCGGTTATTGGCGCCGATATACCTCAGGTAATCGAGTTCGCGCCGTTCGCTCGTCCAGCTGCGCGCCAGGGAGTACCGGTCCGAGGAGAACTTGAGTTCGTTGATAAAAGCGGGCACGATACTCAAAATCAGCAGCAGGATCAACCAGGGTTCGAAATAGATAAGGCCCGCGATCAGGGAAATTATTGAAAGCAGGCCTTCGCCCTGCGCCAGGACATTGCTCATCAGGGATACGCGGCTGTTGGTCTGCATACGGGCGCGTTCCAGCTTGTCGTAGAAAACGGGGTTCTCCAGCTGGGACATGGACAGGTCGGCGGCCTTGTGGATGATGCGTTCGGACGAAGCGTTGGAATAGAGGTCCCCCAAAAGGCCGTCCGTCAGGGTGACCCCCCGGCCGATCAGGTCTGTGAGCAGGGCCACGCCCAATTCGATGGCGACATACGTCCACAGGCGGGTAAAATCCCCGTCCGGGTTGTTCAGCAGGAAGACGATTTCGTCGATGATGACCTTGCCGATCCACAGGAGTACAACCGGGCTGAAACCTTTGAGCAGGCGGCCCAACAGGTTCAGGATAAACAACCGGGGCCCGGCGGCGTAGATCTCCCTGAAAAAACGCGGGATGGATTGCCAGCCCCGGAAGGAATCCCGCAGGGAAATGCGTTCCTGGTCGGCAATGGATTTGAGTCGTTTGGCTGCCAAAGCTTTTTTTGGCAATTTACGCATCCCGGGCCATTTTCCCGGACGGCACGGGATTCCTTCCGATGTTTTTCTACTTTTGCAACTAGAGATCCGATCATGGCACGCGTACGCATCACCAAGGAATTTACATTTGAGACCGGCCACGCCCTGTACGGGTACGACGGGAAATGCCGGAATGTCCACGGTCACAGCTACCACCTTTCCGTTACCGTGATTGGGACGCCCATCGCAGAGGACGGGGCGGTGAAGCTCGGGATGGTCATGGATTTTGGCGACCTGAAGAAAGTGGTAAGGGAAGAGGTGGTAGACCGTTTTGACCACGCCACCATTTTTAACCGGAACACGCCCCATGTGGAACTGGCCCGCACCCTGGAACGGGAGGGTCACCGGGTCATCCTGGCGGATTACCAACCCACCAGTGAAAATATGGTAGTGGATTTTGCCCATCGGATCGGCAAACGACTCCCCGAACATATCCGGCTGCATTCGCTGCGGCTTCGGGAGACCGGGACGGCCTATGCCGAATGGTTTGCCTCGGACAACCCGGATTGACAGTCCGGGAACCACCGGCAGTTCGTATCTTTACTACGCATGCAGCAGCACCCTACCATTCCTGACCCAATAGCCATCCCCGGCGGCAAGAAGGTTTATTTTGCCAGCGACAACCACCTGGGCGCCCCGAATTCACGGGAAAGCCTGGTCCGCGAGCGTCGGTTTGTGGCGTGGCTCGATTCCATCCGGGAAGACGCCGCAGCCATCTTCCTGTTGGGCGACCTCTTCGATTTCTGGTTTGAATACAAGCGGGTGGTGCCCAAGGGGTTTACCCGCACGCTGGGCGCCCTGGCTTCCCTGACCGACCAGGGGATCCCCGTCATTTACTTTGTGGGCAACCACGACCTCTGGATGGACGGGTATTTTGAAGAAGAGCTGAACATTCCGGTGTACCATAAACCGCGCGTTTTTGAAATCGGCGGGAAGCGCTTTTTCATCGGCCACGGCGACGGGCTGGGACCCGGGGACAAAGGGTTTAAGCGAATGAAGAAGGTCTTTACCAACCCCGTGGCCCAGTGGGCCTTCCGGTGGCTGCACCCGGACCTGGGCGTCCGCATGGCGCAGTATTTCTCCGTGAAAAACAAGATGATTTCCGGCGAAGAGGACGTCCGCTTTTTGGGCGAAGACCGGGAATGGCTCGTACAATACGCCAGGCGCAAACTCACCGAAGCCCATTTCGACTACTTTGTCTTCGGCCACCGCCACCTGCCGCTGGACATCAAACTGACCGATTCCAGCCGCTACGTCAACCTGGGCGACTGGATTTCCCATTACAGCTATGGGGTTTTTGACGGGGAAACTCTGAAACTGGAATACTACGGCCAGTAAACCCAACGGCTACCCAGGCCCGGGTCCCGGGCATTTCGCGCCTGGGGAATCAATCCGGTGCGCCGTCCCGGATGTCCCGGATTTTTAACTGCGTGCTCGTCCTGCCCTGCCAGTGGTTCTCCTCGATGGAAAAAACGGCGTAAAACTCCCTGCCCCCCTGGATCAGGTCCAGGCGGTCTCCCAACCCGAATCCTATCCCGCCAATGGGGCCGGAGCCATCCTGGGTAACAGCTAGTTTTAAATGCGCCCCGCCTTCCCCGACGGTACGCGCATACCCGGTATCCACCAGGGGGCCGGCAACGAATACCGGGGCGGGATTCCCCGGGCCAAACGGGCCAAACTGACTGAGGATCCGGACGAGTTTCGGGTGGATCTGGCTCAGGTGGATTTTGAGGTCTATCTGGATTTCCGGAGTCAGGGAATCCTCGGTGATCCGCTCGGACACCACCTTTTCAAACCGGTCCTTAAAGTCCTGGAATCGGGAAGCCTCCAGGGTCAGGCCGGCGGCGTACGTGTGTCCGCCGAATTGTTCGATACAGTCCGAACATGCTTCCAGGGCCTCGTAGAGGTCAAAGCCGCGCACCGAGCGCGCGGATGCCGCCAATTTATCGCCGCTGCGGGTAAACACCAGGGTGGGGCGGTAATACGTCTCGATAAGGCGGGACGCCACAATGCCGATAACCCCTTTATGCCAGTCTTCCTTGAAAACCACCGTACTCATCCGGGCCTCCCCTCCTTCCGAACGGACCATCTCCAGGGCCTCGTCGGTAATGGCCTGTTCGGTCTCCCTGCGCTGGCTGTTCAGCGATTCGATTTCGTCGGCCAGTGCCCCGGCCCGGGCCGGGTCTGTCTCGGTGAGCAACCGGACGGCGTCCTCCCCGTGCTGCATCCGCCCGGCGGCATTGATCCGGGGGGCAACCCGGAATACCAGGTCGGATACCTGGTAGTTTTTCCTGTCCAGCCCGCGGAGCAACGCGCGGATCCCCGGACGGGCCCCGCCGTTGATCACCTGCAGCCCGTAGTGGACCATCACCCGGTTCTCCCCGGTGATCGGGACGATATCCGCCCCGATAGCGGTAGCCACCAGGTCCAGGTAGGGAAGGAGCTCTGCCGGGTCCAGGCCGCGCCGCTCATGCAGCGCCTGGATGAGCTTAAAACCCACCCCGCAACCGCAAAGTTCCTTGTAGGGGTAGGGGCAGTCATCGCGTTTCGGGTCCAGGACGGCCACCGCTTCCGGCAGCGTTTCCCCGGGCCGGTGGTGGTCGCAGATAATCAGGTCGATGCCTTTGGACCGGGCGTACCGGGCCTGCTCAATGGCCTTGACCCCGCAATCCAGGGCGACGATCAGCCCCATGCCGTTGTCATCCGCAAACTCTATCCCCTGGCGGGAGAGGCCATATCCCTCCCGGTAGCGGTCCGGGATGTAGGTGGCCACCGCATCGCTGTATTTCCGCAGGTAAGCTGCCATCAGGGCAACGGACGTGGTCCCGTCCACGTCGTAATCCCCGTAAACCAGGATCCGTTCACCCCTGGTTAAGGCATCTTCCAGGCGATCCACGGCCTGTTCCATGTCCTGCATCTGCATCGGGTCGTGGAGGTGGGAGAGCTCCGGCCGGAAAAACCTCCGGGCCGATTCAAAATCCCGGATGCCCCGTTGAACCAGCAGGCCGGCGAGCAACGGGTCGATGCCGATTTCCCCGGCCAGGCGGGAGGCTGCTTCCCTCCCGGGCTCCGGTTTAAAAACCCAACGCGTACTCATGGACATGGATTGAATTTAGGCCTGTGGGCTGCAGGCAGGTTACACCCGTTTTTTGCCCCACCCCGGTACGGGGGCGCACTGCCCCGAAATTGGCTGGCACCAAAACTATTCTGGCTGCTGAATGCGCCCGCTGCACTTGGACCCGGGCACCGCGGAATACGGATCAGTCTTCGTGGAAAACAGTCTGGAAATCGAGTTCCGCAAATTTCCGGAACATGGCGATCACCCCGCAGTATTTCTCCACGGATAGGTCCACGGCCCGTTGCAATTTTGCCTGTGCGAGATTTTTGCCGTGGAAGTGGAACTCCACCCGGACCGCCTCGTAGGTTTGCGGGTGGTCTTCGCTGAGCGACCCGACGGTTTCGATATGGAAATCGGACACCTCGAGTTTCATCTTGCGGATCAGCATGGCAATGTCGAGTCCCGAACACCCTGCCAGCGAACTCAACATGAGGGCCTTCGGGCGCATCCCGGACCCTGCCCCGCCATCTTCGGGGCTTGCATCGATTCGGAAATTCAGGCCGGAGGGATTGTTGGATTCAAATGCCATATCCCCCAGCCAGCGCGTCGTGACGTGATTGGTGGAAGCCATAATTTTTTTGTTTCTTGCCCAAAAGTACAATAAAATCACGCCATATGCCCCTTGTAACACCCTTAGACCCGAATGCCGATCCCGAAACCCGGAAGCTGGCCAAATTCTTTGATGAAACCCTGGGTTTCTGCCCGAATTCCGTCCTGACCATGCAGCGGCGGCCGGCCATTTCCAAGGCATTTATCCAGTTGAATATGGCCGTGATGGAAAACCACGGGAAGGTGACCTCAGCCCTGAAACGGATGATTGCCTGGGTGAGCAGCAATGCCACCGGCTGCCGGTACTGCCAGGCCCATGCCATCCGGGCCGCCGAGCGGTACGGGGCCGAACAAAGGCAATTGGAAAATATTTGGGAGTACCGGACCCACAGCGCATTTTCGGATGCCGAACGGGCCGCCCTGGACTTTGCCCTGGCGGCTTCACAGGTACCCAATACGGTGGATGCCGACCTGGCGGCCCGGCTGCACGAACACTGGGACGAAGGGGAAATTGTCGAAATCCTCGGGGTGATCTCCCTTTTCGGCTTTCTCAACCGCTGGAACGACTCCATGGGGACCCCTATTGAATCGGGGGCAGTTGAAAGCGGGGAAAAGTACCTCTCCCGATACGGTTGGGAACCGGGGAAGCACGGCTGACCTATTTTCCCCGAACCACCAGGACAAATTCGCCCCGGGGCGCATTCTGTTTGAAGTGGTCGGCTACTTCCGACACGGTCCCCCGCACAATCTCCTCAAAGTGCTTGGTCAGTTCCCGGCAGACTGCCACCTCGCGTTCCGCTCCGAAATGGTCGGCAAATTGCTCCAGGGCCTTCAGCAACCGATGGGGGCTTTCGTAAAAAACCATCGTCCGGGCCTCGCCGGCCAGTTCGGCGAGCCGGGTCTGCCGGCCCTTCTTATGGGGGAGGAATCCTTCAAAAACAAACCGGTCCGTGGGGAAGCCGCTGCACACCAGGGCGGGGACAAAGGCGGTGGCTCCCGGCAGGCAATCCACGGCATGCCCCGCCTGGATACAGGCGCGGACCAACAGAAAGCCCGGGTCGGAAATGCCGGGTGTCCCTGCATCGGATATCAACGCCAGCGTCCTGCCCGCTGCTACCTCGGCGACCAATGCGTCCACTACCCGGTGTTCGTTGTGCATATGATACGAACGCTGGGGGGTCTCCACTTCATAATGTTTCAGGAGTTTTCCGCTGGTGCGGGTATCCTCGGACAGGATCAGGTCGGCCTCCCGGAGCACTTCCAGGGCCCTCAGGGTGATATCCCCGAGGTTGCCGATGGGAGTGGGTACGATGAACAGTTTGCCAGGCTGCATGGGCGGTATAAAAAGAGGCCGGGCGGCTGTAAGCACGTCCGGCCATTATCACTTGTTTTTCTGACTATTAGTTAAAGCGCCGTTCGATGAGTTCCATAAACCGGGCTTCGTATTCGTCCTTCCCTTCCCACTGGTTGAACCCGGGTTTTACTTCATCGCGGATATAGGCCACGGAATGCTCCACGGAATCCAGGTCGTTCAGTTTGGACAGGATGCGGTTGAAGGCGTCCATGTCGTCGTTGAACAGGTGCTTGACAAAAGCCAGTCGGTCGTTGAGCCCCACGGAGATCTTCCGCGCCGTCAGCGTGTCGTTCAGGGATTTGGAATGGCCAGGTTTCGGCGGTTTCGGCAGGTCGGGGGCCGTGTCCTGTTTGTCGTTTTTGACAAAGTCGTTCTTGGCGATGAGCCGCTCAAGGACCTCCTCGAGTTCCTCACCCCCGGGCATTTCCGATACCATGTGCTTAATTGTGTCGATTCCCGGGACGATGATATCCTCTTCGTGCGGGTTGGATTCCGGCACGGACTTATTCTCGTTGAGTACCGCCGAGGCGATCGATTCAAACTTGGAGGCGACTTCGCTCTTGCTGACGTCGATCTGCACGTCGTTGAGTTTTTCCTCGATAAATTTCAGTACCGCCAGTTTTTCGTAGAGATCCCTGGCCCTTTCATAAAGCTCCGGCAACTCCTTCAAACCGCGGCTCGTAATGATGTCCTTGGAGAGTTTCAGCAACTCCTCTTTCAGTTTTCGTTTCATAGCTAATTATACGGGGACCTTTCCGTGAAGGTGGTTCTTTTTTAATACTTTTATAGCGCCGCTACTACCTGTAACGGAAACAGCCGCTACTTTCGTCTAAAATTACAAAATGTTTCTCGAAAACACTGTTAACCCCAAAGAACAATTCGGATGGATTGAAGTCATCTGCGGTTCGATGTTTTCAGGCAAGACCGAGGAACTGATCCGACGCCTGCGTCGCGCCCAGTTTGCCCGTCAGAAGGTAGAGATCTTCAAACCGATCGTCGATACGCGGTACCACGAAGACTACGTGGTTTCCCACGACGAAAACGAGATTCGTTCCACCCCGGTGCCGGCTGCTGCAAATATCCGGTTGCTGGCCGACAATTGCGACGTGGTGGGCATTGACGAGGCCCAGTTTTTTGACGACGAAATCGTCACGGTCTGCAACGACCTGGCCAACAAGGGCGTCCGGGTGGTGGTTGCGGGCCTGGATATGGACTTCAAGGGCAACCCTTTCGGCCCCATGCCGGCCCTGATGGCCACGGCGGAATACGTAACCAAGGTTCACGCCATCTGTACGCGCACCGGCAACCTGGCCAACTACAGCTACCGCAAATCCCGAAACGACCGGCTCGTATTGCTGGGCGAAACCGAGGAGTACGAACCGCTGAGCCGGGGGGCATTCTACAAGGCGATGCTCACCGAAAAAATCAGTAAGCTCGAAGTGAACGAACCCGAGGTCCTCCCCTCGAAAAAATCAGAGAATGCCTCAAAGCCGTGACACGGTCCTGGAGATCGACCTGGGGGCCCTGGCCCACAACTACCGGTTTTTGCGGGACAGGCTGCGTCCCGAAACCCGGTTCCTGGGCGTGGTCAAGGCCTACGGCTACGGCAGTGATTCCCTGGCCATTGCGCTGAAACTCGAAGCCCTCGGGGCCGATTACCTGGCGGTGGCCTTCACGGACGAAGGCACCTTTTTGCGAGAGGGCGGCGTCCGGCTCCCCATCCTGGTGCTGCACCCCCAGCCTTCCGGCCTGGATGACCTGATTACCCATCGGCTGGAGCCGGCGCTCTACAGCCCGCGGATTCTGAAAATGTTCCTGGAAACTGCCCGGCGGCGGGAGGCGCGGGGGTTTCCGGTCCACCTGAAGTTCAATACGGGCCTCAACCGGCTGGGTTTCTGGGAAAACGACGTGGAATGGATTGCCGGGCAACTGGAAGGGGAGTCCAGCCTTGCCATCCGATCCGCCTTCTCCCACCTGGCGGCTTCGGACGACCCCGGCTCAAACACTTTTACCCAAAGGCAGATCAAATCGTTTGCCGCCATCGTGGCGGATATCCGCGAACAATTGCCCGGCACGCCTTTTTTCCACCTGCTGAACACCTCCGGCATCCTGAATTTCCCGGATGCCCAATGGGACATGGTCCGCAGCGGCATCGGGCTCTACGGGTACGGCAACGATCCCGAAGTAGACCCACTCCTCCGCCCGGTGGCCCGGCTGCGCACCCGCATTTCCCAGCTCCATAAAATCGAGCCCGGGGAATGGGTAGGCTACAACAAGGGGTACCGGGCTGCGGATTTCCGGACCACGGCTACGCTTCCCATCGGGCATGCAGACGGTATCGGACGGATTTACGGAAAGGAGCATGGAGCATTCCATGTCCGGGGTAAACGCGCTCCCATTATCGGGAATGTTTGCATGGACATGACGATGATCGACGTCACGGGAATCCCCTGCAAGGAGGGGGACGAGGTGGTGGTTTTCGGGAATGGGCATTCCGCCGAAGACCTGGCGCGCGGAGCCGGCACCATTTCCTATGAACTCCTAACGGGTATCTCCCGGCGGGTGGCGCGGGAAATCCTGGAAGAACATTGAGCTTTCCAATATTCGTCCGGTATTCGTCCGGGGCGACCGATGGGCCTTTAAATAGCCTAATCCGCTGAAAATGATATCTCTTGGGGGCTACTCTGCAAATTTTTAGTATTTTGAGCAGCATAACCAATCAAATAGAACCATGCTAAAAGAATTCAAGAAGTTTATTATGACCGGCAATGTCATCGACCTGGCCGTTGCAGTTTTGCTCGCCAGCGCCATCGGCCTGGTGGTCAGCGGGTTTGTCAATGACATTATGATGCCGATCGTGGGCTATTTCACCGGAGGAGTGGATTTCTCCGATATGAAAATCGTCCTGTCGGAAGCCGTGGTGGCCGCCGACGGTACGGTGGAAAAACCGGAAAGCGCCGTGCGATACGGGGCGTGGATCAACAGCATCATCAACCTGATCATCGTCGGGTTCGTGTTGTTTATGATCGTGAAGTCCTACAACAAGGTCCGCAAAAAAGAAGAGCCCAAACCGGAAGCCCCCAAAGGGCCCACCCAGGAAGACTTGCTGGCCGAAATCCGCGACCTGCTGAAAAAGAAATAAAGACGCGTCCCGACTTGTGGCGGGAACCGCTACACCACAAGCAAGTGCAACTTAAACCGCCCGGCGCGCCCGGGCGGTTTTTCTTTTGGGGTGGGCCCCTATCGTCTGGATGGGAACTAATCTGCCGGATGACGCGATTCCTTCGGGTCTGTGGAATAGACGCACTCAGGGGTTATATTTGCAACATTTTGTTTTATTTTTAAAAATCTTTCCGGACGGATTTGCCGGAGACCTATGTCCGGCGTACTTTTGGCCCACTAAATACGAATCTGATGAAAGTAGCAGTTGTAGGCGCCACCGGAATGGTGGGCGAAGTCATGCTCCGGGTACTGGCCGAGCGCAATTTCCCGGTTACCGAATTGCTGCCGGTGGCCTCCGAGCGCTCTGTGGGCAGGTTGCTCCCGTTCAGGGACCGGGAATACCCCGTAATCGGTCTGGCGGACGCCGTAGCAGCACGGCCGGATATCGCCATTTTCTCGGCCGGAGGGGATACTTCCCTGGAATGGGCCCCGCGGTTTGCGGATGCCGGCACCACGGTAATCGACAATTCCTCGGCCTGGCGGATGGACCCCGGGAAGAAACTGGTGGTTCCTGAAATCAACGCAGATACACTTGGGCCGGAAGACAAGATCATCGCGAACCCCAACTGTTCCACCATCCAGCTCGTGATGGTACTGGCGCCCCTGCATACAAGGTATACGATAAGGCGGGTGGTGGTCTCCACCTACCAATCCGTTTCCGGTACGGGGGTGAAGGCTGTCCGCCAGTTGGAAGATGAAATCGCCGGGGTGTCCGGTGAGAAGGCCTACCCGCACCCGATCAACCGGAATGCCCTGCCCCATTGCGACGTGTTCCAGGAGAACGGCTATACCAAGGAGGAGATGAAACTGGCCCGGGAACCGCAAAAAATCCTGGACGACCGCACGTTTTCCGTAACTGCCACCGCCGTTCGGATTCCCACGGCCGGCGGGCATTCAGAGGCGGTAAACATCGAATTCCGGGAAGACTTTGACCTGGACGAGGTACGGCAGATTCTTTCAGCCACCCCCGGCGTTGTGCTGCAGGACGACCCCGCCACAAACACCTACCCGATGCCGGTACTCGCCCATGGCAGAGACGAGGTTTTTGTGGGTCGGATCCGCCGGGATGAAAGCCAGGCCAAGACCCTGAATCTCTGGATCGTAGCCGACAACCTCCGCAAGGGCGCCGCCACAAACGCCGTCCAGATAGCGGAGCACCTGCTGGAGCGCGGCCTGGTCTGAAACCCGGGAGCCGGCCAGCATGCCCGGGCCATTGACGCCAAACCCTGACTTCGCGGTTGCGGCCGGTTTCCAGCACTTGGCAAACGGGAAATAGGTCTGCTCCATAAAATACTGTTAAACGGCCGACCCCTGGTTTGGGACGGCCGTTTTTTGTGGTATTTTAGTCCGATTTTCTGAACCACCCTCCATGAAACACACCACCGCAATCCTGTGCCTGGGCCTCCTGCTCACGGCCTGCCAAAATCAAACCGAAACGAATATGGCCATAAACTACCCGGAAACTGCGAAAGTCGACACTGTGGACACCTATTTCGGCACGGAAGTGGCCGATCCTTACCGCTGGCTCGAAGACGACCGGAGCCCGGAAACCGAAGACTGGGTCCGGCGGCAGAACGCAGTCACCTTCGGGTACCTGGACGGCATCCCCTACCGGGAGGCCCTGCGCCAGCGACTTGAAAAGCTCTGGAATTACGAAAAGCTGGGCACCCCGTTCAAAGAGGGCGGGAAGACTTACTTCTACAAAAACGACGGGCTGCAGGACCAGTATGTCCTCTACCGCCAGGGGGAAACGGGCGACCCCGAGGTTTTCCTGGACCCGAACACCTTTTCGGAGGACGGCACCACCTCCCTGGCCGGCCTGAGCTTTACAGAAGACGGCTCCCGGGTAGCCTACTCCATCTCCGAGGGGGGCAGCGACTGGCGCAAGGTGATCGTCATGGACGCCGCCAGCCGGGAAATCATCGAAGACACCCTGGTGGACATCAAGTTCAGCGGGGTTTCCTGGAGGGGCAACGAGGGCTTCTACTACTCGAGCTACGACAAGCCGGAAGGCAGCGAGCTTTCGGCCAGGACGGACCAGCACAAGGTCTATTTCCACCAACTCGGGCAGCCGCAGGCCGGGGACCAGTTGATCTTTGGGGGCACCCCAGACCAAAAGCACCGCTATATCAGGGCCTCGGTGACGGAAGACCAGCGCTACCTGATCCTTTCGGCGGCCAATACGACTTCCGGCAATAAATTGTTTATCCAGGACCTGCAGGACCCTGGTTCCGGGTTGAAAACCATTGTCGGGGACGAGGAATCCGATAGCTATGTGATCGAAAATTCCGGGTCGAAACTCTATATTGTCACGGACCGGGACGCGCCGAACAAACGCATCGTCACGGTGGATGCGTCCGATCCGGGGCCGGAGAACTGGGTGGACTTTATCCCGGAAACCGAAAATGTTCTGAGCCCGAATACCGGGGGCGGTTACTTCTTTGCCGAATACATGGTGGACGCGATTTCCAAGGTCCTGCAATACGACTACCAGGGCAACCTGGTGCGCGAAGTGCCCCTGCCGGGGGTGGGCAGTGCCAGCGGCTTTGGCGGCAAAAAAGAAGAAAAAGAGTTTTACTTCTACTTTACCAACTACAACACCCCGGGATCCTCCTATAAGTACCACGTGGAAACCGGGGAATACGAGCTTTACTGGAAGCCGGACATCGATTTTAACCCGGACGACTACGTCTCCAACCAGGAGTTCTACGAGTCGGCCGACGGCACGCGGATCCCGATGATCATCACCCACAAAAAAGGCCTGGAAAAAAACGGGGACAACCCCACCATCCTCTACGGGTATGGCGGGTTTAACGTCAGCCTTACCCCGGGCTTCAGCACCTCGAATGCAGTCTGGCTGGAACAGGGCGGCATCTATGCGGTCCCGAATATCCGGGGGGGAGGCGAATACGGGAAAAAATGGCACGACGCGGGGACCAAGACAAGCAAGCAAAACGTGTTTGACGATTTTATCGCTGCGGCCGAATACCTGATTGCGGAAGGGTACACCTCCGCAGGCAAACTGGCCATCCGGGGCGGCTCCAACGGGGGGCTGCTCGTGGGGGCGGTCATGACCCAGCGTCCGGACCTCATGCAGGTGGCCCTGCCGGCCGTCGGGGTTTTGGATATGCTGCGCTACCACACCTTTACCGCCGGGGCCGGATGGTCCTATGACTACGGGACCTCGGAGGAGAGCGAGGAGATGTTCGAGTACCTGAAGGGATACTCGCCCCTGCACAACATCCGGGAGGGGGTCGCTTACCCGGCTACCCTGGTGACCACCGCAGACCACGACGACCGGGTAGTGCCCGCCCACAGCTTCAAATTCGCCGCCACGCTCCAGGAGAAACACGCTGGTGAAAACCCGGTGCTGATCCGCATTGAGACGAATGCGGGCCACGGGGCCGGCACACCCATCAGCAAGACCATTGAACAGTACGCCGATATTTTCGGGTTTACCTTCTACAATATGGGGTACGAGGAGTTGCCCAACCAGGCAGCACTCAAAGATTTCAAGGAATAACGATCAATAAAATACCTGAAAATCCGTTTCTTAAGAAGCGGATTTTTTTTGTTTATGCTGACAGTTGAATCTCTAAGTTTTGCCTATGAGTCGGAAACCGTCCTGGAGGACATCGGGTTCCAACTGGGCCGGGGTGAACTCATGGCAGTCATGGGCGAGAGCGGTTGCGGGAAAAGCACCCTGCTAAAGCTCATTTACGGGGAACTCCCCTTTGAGCAGGGAAGCATCCGGTGGAAGGACCACGCCATCAAGGGTCCGGCCTACCAGCTGTTGCCGGGTGCGCCTTTTATGAAGTACCTGGCCCAGGACTTCGACCTGATGCCCTTTATCAGCGTGGAGGAAAACATCGCCAAATTCCTGTCGGTACACTACCCGGAGGAAACGGCCCGCCGGACGGAGGAACTCCTGGAAACCATGGAGCTCACTGCCTACCGCGGCAAACAGGTGCGATACCTCAGCGGGGGCCAGCAGCAACGCGTGGCCCTGGCCCGGGTATTGGCCCAAAAGCCGGAACTGTTATTGCTGGACGAGCCCTTTGGACACATCGATCATTTCCGGCGGAACAAACTCCGCCGCAACCTGTTTGAATACCTGAAGCGGGAGGAGATCAGCTGCCTGTGCGCCACCCACGACCACAACGACGTGTTGCCCTTTGCCGACCGGGTGATGGTGCTGCGGGACCGGGAGATCCTGGACCTGCGCCCCACCCGGGAAATCTTTGAACAACCCGCCCGCCTCTATACGGCCTATCTGCTGGGCGAAGCCAACCTGATCCCGATCAATATCCTGAAATCCTACGCTTCCACCACCCGGAACATCATCGTCTATGCCCACGAGCTGCGCGTATCGCAAAAGTCCGGCCTGGAGGTCTCTGTGGAACACTCCTACTACATGGGCGGCTACTACCGGGTATATGGACGAATGGAAGGCGAAAAAGGGGTGTATTTCAATTCGGAAAAAGCCCTGGAGGCAGGGGAGAACATTTTCCTGAATGTTTCCCTGGAGACCATCAACAAGCGGTTGCCGATCTGATTCGTCAGGTCGTGGCCAGGGCCGCCAGGTCGGCGCCTACCTGACTGCCGATGGCAACCCCCATACCCCCGAGGCGGACCCCGCAAAATACGTGGGGGGACAGTTTTTGGACGATGGGCTTCTTACGGGAGCCCACGCCCATGATCCCGCTCCACCGTTGTGCTATCCGGACGGCCTGCCCGGGAAGGATAACCCTGTGCAACAGGTCTTCCAGGGCTTGTTGTATGCCGGGGGTCTGACCGAGGTCCGTGGTGGTTTCCCCGGGTTTGTCCAAATGGCGGCCGCCTCCCAGGAGTACGCGGTCGCCGACGTTTCGGAAGTAGAAATAGCCCCGGTCCAGGTGGAAGCTCCCGCGGAGGGCCAGCCCGGGTACGGGTTCTGTGATAAGTACCTGGCCCCGTGCAGGCTGCAGGTCCAGTCCGGTTTGCAGCCCGGCAAACCCGTTAGTCGCCAGCAGCAGGTTCGCCGCCTCAAATTCGAATGCGGAAGTCCGGATGCCTACCTGGTCCCCCAGGTCTTCAAACCCGGTTACCTCCACCCCGTTGAGCAAGCAAATGTCCGCCTCCCGGGCTTTGCCCAGCAGGGCCTGCATCATCCGGCCCGTATGGAGTTGTCCTTCCAACGGGTTGCAGACGGCGTCGGGCTGGATGCCGGCCATCCCAAATTCCCCCGGCCGGATTTCAAAGGCCGGCCGGCCGAAAACCGGTTGCAGCATCCGGTTGATTCGATCCATGGCCTCCAGGGCGTGCTCCTGCACCTCTTTATCCGCTTCCCGGAAAACCTCGTAGCCTCCGTACTGCCGGAAATCTATGGCCTGGTCGCCCAGCCGTTGGCGCAGCATCCGGATGCCCGTGAACCGGTTGGAAACCAGAGAGACAATTTCATCTTCCGTATGGGACTGCAAATCGTCCAGGATCTCGGTTAGGCTGCCAAAACAGGCAAAACCCGCATTGCGGGTGCTGGCTCCGGCGGGCAGGATGCCCCGTTCCAGAATGAGGATTTTGGCCCCGGGATGGCTTTTTCGAAGTTCCAGGGCACAACTCAGGCCGGTTATGCCGCTGCCCACCACGCAAAAATCCACGTCGGTAAGCCAGGATTCAATTTCCCAGTAGCTCGGGCTCATAGCGCGGTTCTTGCCGGTTTACGGGGCCGTGGATGGCTCCGTCAGTCGTCCTCGGAGGGCTCGGGTTGCATCTCGAAGTCCTCCATGAATTTGGTGGTGTAGTTCCCGGCCAGGTAATCCGGATGGTCCATAAGCTGGCGGTGGAACGGGATGGTCGTCTTGATGCCTTCGATTACGAATTCATCCAGGGCGCGCTTCATCTTGTTGATGGCCTCTTCCCGCGTCTGGGCCGTGGTGATCAGCTTGGCGATCATCGAATCGTAGTTGGGCGGAATGGTGTACCCGCTGTACACGTGGGTGTCCAGCCGGACACCGTGCCCGCCGGGCGTATGCAGCGTCGTGATCTTGCCCGGAGATGGACGAAACCCGTTGTAGGGGTCCTCCGCATTGATCCGGCATTCGATGGAGTGCAAGTTCGGGGTGTAATTTTTACCGGATATCGGCACGCCCCCTGCCACGAGGATCTGTTCGCGAATCAGGTCGTAATCGATAACCTGCTCGGTGATCGGGTGTTCAACCTGGATCCGCGTATTCATCTCCATAAAATAGAAGTTGCGGTGTTTGTCTACCAGGAATTCCACGGTCCCCGCCCCTTCGTATTTGATAAACTCGGCTGCGCGGACGGCTGCCTTCCCCATGGCATCCCGGAGTTTATCCGTCATAAAGGGAGAAGGGGTCTCCTCGGTGAGCTTCTGGTGGCGTCGCTGGATGGAGCAGTCCCGCTCGGAGAGGTGGCAGGCCTTGCCATACTGGTCGCCAACTACCTGGATCTCAATATGCCGGGGCTCCTCAATGAGCTTTTCCATATACATCCCCCCGTTGCCGAAGGCCGCTTCCGCTTCCTTGACGGCGCTCTCAAATTGTTTTACGAGCTCCTCCTCTTTCCAGATGGCACGCATACCCTTTCCGCCGCCGCCGGCAGTAGCCTTGATCATAACCGGATATCCCATTTTCTTGGCCACCTTCAGCGCGTGGTTCGCATCCTTCAGGAGGCCGTCGGAGCCGGGGATGGTAGGCACCCCGGCCTCTTTCATCGTCTGCTTGGCAGATGCCTTGTCCCCCATACGGTCGATCTGGTCGCCCGTCGCACCGATGAATTTGATCTCGTGTTCGGCGCAAATCCTGGAAAACTTGGAGTTCTCGGACAAAAAGCCGTAGCCCGGATGGATTGCATCCGCGTTGGTGATTTCCGCAGCCGCAATGATGTTCGGGATTTTCAGGTAGGACTGGTTACTCGGGGCCGGACCGATACAAACGGCTTCATCTGCAAACCGGACATGGAGGCTTTCCTCGTCGGCCTTGGAGTACACCGCGACCGTCTTGATACCCATCTCCTTGCAGGTGCGGATGATGCGCAGGGCAATCTCTCCGCGGTTGGCGATCAGAATCTTTTTAAACATAGTGCGCTTGTTGTCTGTTAGTTAATGCGAAACCCCGGTCTAAGACGGGTCGATCAGGAACAAGGGCTGGTCGAATTCTACCGGGGAGGAGTCGTCTACCAGTACTTTGACGACCTTTCCGGATACTTCCGATTCAATATCGTTGAAGAGCTTCATGGCCTCGATCACGCAAAGTACGTCGCCCTTGGAAATGCTGTCCCCGACTTCCACAAACGGGGGTTTGTCCGGGGAAGGTTTCCGGTAAAATGTCCCGATAATCGGCGACTTGATGGTGATGTACTTGGAATCGTCCCCTTCTTTCTTGGCATCTGCCTCTCCGGACGCGGCCGCCGGGGCCGGGGCGGGTGCTGCAGGCGGAGCCTGTTGCGGCATGGCAGGAGCCGCCATGGGAATTTGTTGCACATAAGTGGGTTCCCCATCCTTGTCGGATCCGGTGCGGATCGTGATCTTGATCTCATCCGTTTCGAGCTTCACTTCGCTGGCTCCGGATTTGGCCACGAACTTGATCAGACTTTGAATTTCTTTGATATCCATGGATTTCGGTTTAGTATAGTGTTCGGTTTTATGAATCGTAAGCCCAGGTCAGGTAGATGGCTCCCCACGTAAACCCTCCCCCAAACGCTGCAAATATAAGACTGTCGCCCTTTTTGAGCTGCTTTTCGTAATCGCTGAGCAGCAGCGGCAGCGTGGCAGACGTGGTATTTCCGTAGCGTTCGATGTTCATCATCACCTTTTCGGCCTCCAGGCCCATCCGGTGCGCCGTGGCATCGATAATGCGCTTATTGGCCTGGTGCGGCACCAGCCAGTCCACGTCCTCATGGGTGAGGTCGTTGCGTTCCATTACGAGTGCCGATACCTCGGCCATGTTGGAGACGGCAAACTTAAAGACCGACTTCCCGTCCTGGCGGACAAAGTGCTTTTTTTCGCGAACCGTTTCCTCCGTGGGGGGCATCAAGGAACCGCCCGCCTCGATCTTGAGGAACTGCCGTCCCTTACCGTCACTGCGAAGGTATTCGTCCTGCAAACCGAGCCCGTCTGGATTCGGCTCAAACAACACGGCACCTGCGCCGTCCCCGAAGATAATACATGTTGTCCGGTCTTCGTAATCGATGATCGAAGACATCTTGTCAGCTCCGATGAGCAGCACTTTCTTATAGCGCCCTGATTCGATATAGCGGGCTGCCGTGGACATGCCGTACAAAAAATTCGAACAGGCCGCCTGCAGGTCGTATGCAAAGGCGTTGACAGCCCCGATCTCCGAGGCCACATACACGGCCGTAGAGGCCACCGGCATATCCGGGGTGGCCGTTCCCACAATGACCATGTCGATCTCAGCCGGGTCGAGCCCCCGTTTCTCAATCAGGTCCTGGGCAGCCTTGATGGCCAAAAAGGAAGTCCCTTTATCCGGATCTTTGAGAATCCGGCGTTCCTTGATACCCGTTCGGGTGGTGATCCATTCGTCATTCGTGTCCACCAGGGTCTCCAGGATGGCATTGGTCAATCGGTATTCGGGAACATAGGCCCCCACAGCGGTAATCGCTGCCGTAATACTGCTCATGTAGTGCTGTTTTATCGCAAGGAACCCAAAAACGGTTCAAAATCGTTGAAAATTAAGGATTATTTGGAACTTTCTTCCAATAATCCGCCTTTTTCGGGCTTCTGCCGGGCATAAAAAAACTCCCACCTGGAAAAGTGAGAGTGTCTGTGCGGTTTGCGCTTTGGTTATACGGCTCCTTCTTCGGTCTTGTCTACCAGGACCTGGCCGCGGTAATAAAGCTTGCCTTCGTGCCAGTGGGCCCGGTGGTACAGGTGAACCTCTCCGGTTGTCGGATCCTTGGCCAGCGTCGGGTTGGTGGCTTTGTAGTGCGTACGCCGCTTATCCCTTCTGGTCTTGGAGATCTTTCTCTTAGGATGTGCCATGCTGTTATTTTTTGTCCGTTAATAAATTTCGTAATGCATCCCACCTGGGATCCGTATCGTCCTTTTGTTCGTTGTTTTCTTTTGGCTGCAATTCCTCGAGCTTGCGCAGTACTTCCGAGTCCAGGGTGCCGTCTGCCACCCCGGGGTGAATCCGTTTGGACGGCACGGCGAGCGCCAGCATTTCAAAAACGTACTGGGCGATATTGAACTGGTGCTCCCCTTGGGGCAGTACCAGGATCTCATCGTCCTCGTCGTTGAAAGCCTCCCCGAATTTCACAACCAGTTTCAGGTTGCCCGCCACCGGCTGGTCGAACGGTTCATTGGTGATGTCGCAATTGACGTGCACCGAACCGGTTGCCTGCATGGTGAGCTCCATCATGGTGCTCATCTTTTCGAGGACAGCGACGACCGCTATATCCGAAGCGTTGAATTCGTCGTAGTCAAAAGAATCAAAGAACGTATTGTCAATTTGATACTCAAAATGATGCTTCCCCTGCTTCAGACCCGAAAAAGGAATGTCGAATTCCTTGTTCTTCATCGTTCTCTCCATTCAATTAGGGCGTGCAAAGATATCTTTTTTTTGCGAAAACCCAATTATTCGATAAACTATTTCTGGCCCTCACGGCCCTTGCCAGAGCGCTTTAGTTTCTGCTTCTGAAGCGGGTTGCTGGTAAGCCGGTCGTACTCCCTCCGGTTGCGGAAAATACGAATCCCGGTGAAAACGGCTTCCGCAAAAGACGACGGGTCGGCCTTGCCTTTGCCGGCAATGTCATAGGCGGTGCCGTGGTCCGGGGAGGTGCGCACCCGGGACAGGCCCGCGGTAAAGTTCACCCCTTTCCCGAAAGCGAGCGTTTTAAACGGGATGAGGCCCTGGTCGTGGTAACAGGCCAGGATACCGTCAAATTCCCGGTAATTGTCCGAGGCGAAAAACGTGTCGGCGGCATAGGGGCCGAAGACGAGGTGCTTCCCGTCGGTGAGTTTCCTCAGTGCGGGCTTGAGCACTTCTTCGTCCTCCCGGCCAATCACTCCCTCGTCCCCGCTGTGCGGGTTGATGCCCAGCACGGCGATCCGGGGCCTGCGAATCGCAAAATCCCGTTTCAGGGATTCCTCCATGGCCTGCACCTTGGAATAAATCAATTTCTGGGTGATCAGGGCGGGGGCGTCCTTCACGGGCACGTGGTCGGTGAGCAACCCCACCTTCAGCCCTTCGGTCACCATGAACATCAGGCTTTCCCCTCCCAGTTCCCGGGCCAGGTAATCCGTGTGTCCCGGAAACCTGAACTGGTCGCTCTGGACGGTTTTCTTATCGATGGGGGCGGTGACTAACAGGTCGATGGCGCCATTTTTCAGGGCGTCCACCGCCGCCTGCAGCGACTGGATGGCGTATTCGCCCCCTGTCTGGCTGGCCCGGCCGAAGGGTACTTCCGGATGTTCTTTCCAAACGTTGACCACGTTGACCTTCCCCGGGATGGCCCCGGAAGCGTCCCCAACTCCCTGAAAGCCGATGTCCAGGCCAAAATGCGCCTTCTGGTGGGAAATGGTCTTGCCGGAGGCGAAGAATACGGGCGTGCAGAAATCGAGCATCCGCGGGTCCGAAAACGTCTTGAGGGCCACTTCACATCCAATGCCTCCCAGATCCCCAACTGATATCCCCACCTTAATTTGCTGCCCGTCGTCCTCCATGAATAGTGTACCTTTGTGCTGTTTGAAGCTGCCCAAAATTACTCAATTTAGCTGTACCATGTTTACCGGAATCATCGAAACCCTCGCCACCGTTACCCGGATCCAAAAGGACCGGTCAAACCTCGACATCACCCTGGAGTCGTCCCTGACCCCGGAACTCAAAATCGACCAAAGCCTGGCCCACAACGGGGTCTGCCTGACGGTGGTGGCCATAGAAGGGACTACCTATACCGTCACCGCCGTGGCCGAAACGCTCAGCCGCAGCAACCTGGGGGACCTCCGGGAAGGCGACCGGGTGAACCTGGAACGGGCCATGGTGCTGGGCGCCCGCCTGGACGGGCATATTGTCCAGGGGCACGTGGACCAGGTGGGCCGGTGCACCGGGGTTAGCCAACAGGACGGGAGCTGGATTTTCCGGTTTGACTACGAGCCGGGGCCGGGCCGCGTCACCATTGAGAAAGGGTCCATAACCGTGGACGGGGTGAGCCTGACCGTAGTGGACTCCTCCCCCGGCAGCTTCAGTGTTGCGATCATCCCCTATACCTACGAGCACACAAGATTCTGCGAATACGCCCCGGGCACCCGGGTGAACCTGGAATTCGATATGATTGGGAAGTACGTGGCCCGGCTGATGGAGCCGCACAGGCCGCAGGCCTGATAATCAGCTGCTCCCTGCATCGTGCCCGGAACCGGAAAAGATGTCGTTGCAAACCGATACGGCCGCGGTCAGACCTTGATAAAAATCTTTCTCCTGTAAAGCCACCAGCCGAGCAACAGGTAAAAGCCCATCACCGTCAACCCGTATAGCAGGGAGGAAAGCGCCAAAGGCAGGAATTCGTGTACATAGATATTCCGGAAGAGCCAGCCGTGGACACTGAGCCCTTCGTCCACCTGTATCTGATAGAAAAGGCTTGTCACAAAACTCGACAGGAAATACACCGTGATGGCATTCGCCCCGGCGTAGCGGAAAATACTCCCAAACTGCATCTTCTTCACATCTGTGAGATAGTAGATCAGCGCCAGCAACAGGTTGGCCCAGCCGGCCGTAACCAGGACAAAACTGCTGGTCCATAAAGCCTTGTTGACAGGGAAAACCAGGCCCCAGATGGAGCCGGCCGCCAACAGGGCCGCCCCGGCCAGCAGCATCCACTGCGTCTTGTTCGCCCGGTCCGAGACGAGCACCCGCCCCGTAAAGATGCCCAGAAGGGCCGAGGTGATGGCCGGCAACGTGCTCAACAGGCCCTCCGGGTCGTAATCCGGCTTATAGGTGTGGCTCCCGAATACGTGGACATCGATATAGTTGGCCCAGTTGTTGGGCACCCGCTCCAGGGAAGGCGGCTCGCCCCCGAGGGGAATAAATGCCATCCAGACCCAGTATCCCAGCAGGATCACCACGGTTATGGCCAGGAGCGTCTTGTAATTCGTATGCAAAAACAAGAGGGCGGCGGCAAAGAATACCACCCCGATCCGCTGCAGCACCCCGGGGAAGCGGATCTCGCTGAAAGGTTCAAAAAACGGCGGCTCCACGGTAAAGGCCCCCAGGAAGATGCCGAGTAAAATCAGTTTGAGGGTCCGGACGACGATCTTGCGGTGCGTAGCCGCATCGGGTTGCTTGTTGCGGTAGGCGAAGACAATAGACGTCCCGACGATAAACAGGAAAAACGGGAAGACCAGGTCCGTGGGCGTATATCCGTGCCAATCCGCATGGCGAAAAGGGGCGTAGACGGCCTCCCAGGTCCCCGGGGTGTTTACCAGGATCATTAGGGCAATGGTGAGCCCCCGGAATATGTCGACCGAGACAATGCGTTCTTTCATGGCTTTGGTTTGTTTTTCTGGGTTGGTTCTCTCTCTTTAATCGTTGTTCCGGACCGTCACAAATTGGCGGGAAAACTGGCTGAATGATTATAAAATATCCCCCTTAAGCGACTTCCAGACCCGGGCCAGTAATAATGCTGCCACCACTACCGCTGCCGTCAGCCCGGAGGCCAGACCGTAATTTCCGTAGATCCAGTTCCCCGTGGCGAACATACAGCCATAGACCAATACGCAGCCCAGCAGCATGGCGAGGATGCCGGAGGGCACCGTCCATTTTTTGCCCCCGTCCACAATGGCCGTATCCTCTGCCCGCGCCTGGTTGACGATTTTCCGCCAGCCGGGGCCCCCGGGTTGCGTTTTTTTATAAAAGCTGTAAAGGACTTCCTTTTTTTCCGGCGGGGTCAGCAGGGTGGCTACCAACCAGACCGCGGTGACCACCAGGACAATCACGATGAATCGCGACCAGCCAGGCAACGCCCCGGGTACAAAAACCCCGGCAGCATCCGTATAGCCGAACAGCGTCTCGGAGGCATCCGAAAACGTCAGGAACAGGCTCACAAAAGCCGCCGCAAACATCACGGATATTTCGCTCCAGGCATTGATCCGCCACCAGAACCACCGGAGGATATAAACCAGTCCGGTCCCTGCCCCGAACATGAGCAGGATCTCGAATAGCTGGATGGCGTTGTTCAGCAGCAGCGCCAAAATGGCACTGGCCACCATCAGCACGACGGTGGACAACCGGCCGATGTTCACGAGCTCCTTCTCGGAGGCGTCCTTTCGCACGGTTTGCTTATAGAAGTCGTTGACCAGGTAGGACGACCCCCAGTTGAGCTGGGTGGAAATCGTACTCATATACGCTGCGCCCAGCGAGGCCAGGACGAGGCCCAGCAGCCCGCTGGGCAACTTGGTGAGCATGGCGGAGTACGCCAGGTCGTGGCCCAGTTTGCTCTCCTCGATATGGGGGAAGGCCTCGTGGATGGAGGCGATGTCCGGATAGACCACCAGGGAGGCCAGGGCCACCAAAATCCAGGGCCAGGGCCGGAGCGCATAGTGCATGATATTGAAAAAGAAGGTAGAGGCCACGGCGTGGTTCTCGTTCTTGGCGGCAAGCATCCGCTGGGCGATGTACCCCCCGCCCCCGGGTTCGGCCCCGGGGTACCAGGAACTCCACCACTGTACCGCCAGGGGAATGATCAATATGGCGATCAGGGCTTCGGTGTCCGAGAAATCCGGGAGGATGGAAAGTTTGCCGGCCACGTTCTCGTGGTTGATCAGCTGGGTAATCCCGCCCACCTCGGGCAGGTTCACCAGGTAATACGAAGCCCAGATGGCGCCGATCATCGCGGCGAAAAACAACACGAAATCCGTGTAGACGACTCCGCGAAAGCCCCCGATGGCACTGAAAGTCACCGTAATGACCCCGCCGATGAGCAGGGTCTGCACGGAAGACAACCCGAGCATGATCCCGCCGATTTTGATAGCCGCCAGGTGGACGGCCGCCAGGGTGATGATGTTGAAAAACAGCCCGAGGTAGATAGACCGGAAACCCCGCAGGAACTTGGCCGGTTTTCCCCCGTAGCGGAGTTCGTAAAACTCCATGTCTGTGAGCACTTCGGATTTCCGCCAGAGCTTGGCATAGACGAAAACAGTGAGGAGGCCGGTGAGGAGGAAGGCCCACCAGACCCAGTTGCCGGAAACCCCGTTGTTCCGGACGATGTCCGTTACCAGATTCGGGGTATCCGTGGAAAAGGTGGTGGCCACCATCGAAAATCCCAGGAGCCACCAGGGCATACTGCGGCCGGAAAGGAAATACTCTGCGGTGTTTTTGCCGGACCGTTTGGAAACGACGATCCCGATGGTCAGTACGATTGCGAAGAACCCGATGATCAGGGCGTAATCCAGGGAGCTGAGCTGCATAGTTTGGTTATGGTTAGGGCTAAATATATTATTTTTTGGGATACCTTTGAGGTACTTGCACCAACCAATGCCCCAGGACCTCCTCTTTTCCGATCTGACCCTCACCGCCTGGTTGCTCGCCCTGCTGGCGATTTTTATCCAGGGGCTTTCCAAAGCGGGCATCAAAGGCACCGCCGTCCTGTCGGTTACCGTCCTGGCCCTGGCCCTGGGAGCGCGCCAATCCACCGGCCTGCTGGTCCCTATTTTGGTGGTTGGAGACATCTTTGCCGTCATCTACTACCACCGCCATACCCGTTGGTCCTATATCATCAAATTCCTCCCCTGGATGATCGGGGGGATCCTTATCGGCGTCTGGGTGGGGAAGGACCTGCCAGAAACCCTGTTTAAATGGGCCATGGCCGCCATCATCATCGGGAGTGTGGGGGTCATGGCCTGGTGGGACCTCAGGAAGTCCCAGCGCGTCCCCACCCATTGGGCCTTTGGGGGCTTCGTGGGGATTCTCGCAGGGTTTACCACCATGATCGGCAACCTGGCAGGTGCGTTCTCCAATATCTACTTCCTGGCCATGCGCCTCCCGAAAAACGAATTTATCGGCACCGCCGCCTGGCTCTTCCTGATCATCAATGTCTTTAAACTCCCCTTCCACATCTTCGTCTGGAAAACGATCGATGCGGAGGCCCTGAAAATCAGCCTGGGGCTCCTGCCCGGACTGGCGCTGGGCCTGCTCGCCGGCATCTGGCTGGTCCGACGAATCCGGGAAGGCTTTTTCCGCCGGCTGATCCTGATCCTTACCGCCGCGGGCGCCGTACTCATCCTCTTGCGATAAAAGCTGGTTTTATTACTGCAATTCTATTTTTCAAACGGGGTTTAGTCCTCTGCAGGGGAGGGTCACTCCTTTGCCGGCGGGGATTACTCCGAAAATTCCAGGCGTGCCAGGACGGGGAAGTGGTCCGACGGGAACCCGAGGCCGGTAAACTCCGAGAGGATGGCATGGCTGCGGACCGTGAAATCCCCGGGGCCGGTAAAGATATAATCGATACGGCGGGTAACCGGCTGGGTGCAATCGAACCCGTTGAAGGTGCCAGGCGGGCCATAGGCGGCCTGCCCGGCTTGGTCAAAGGCATCGTCCATGGAATCGGCGAGCTGGCGGATGGGGGCCGAATCCGGTTCCAGGTTCAGGTCGCCCATCAGCACCACCGGGAGCCCCGCGGCGTTTACCCGGGCTATCTGCCGGAGGATCAAACTGACGCTTTCCCTGCGGGCTGCCTTCCCCACGTGGTCGAAATGCGTATTGAACAGGTAAAATTCCCTACCGCTGGGCCGGTGCCGGAAACGGCCGTAGGTGCAAACGCGGTTCAGGGCAGCATCCCAGCCCTTGGAGGGTACCTCCGGGGTTTCGGAGAGCCAGAACGTTTCCTCCTCCAGCAGCTCCAATTGCCCGGTGTTGTAGAACACTGCCGTGTGTTCCCCCTGCTCGTCCCCCTGGTCGCGGCCTTTGCCAAAAAAGGCATATCCCTCCAGCGCTACTTCCATATCCCGCAACTGGTGGAGGAGTCCTTCCTGGGTACCCACCACGTCCGGGGCGTGGTATGCGATTTGGGCAATGAGAAATTCCTTCCGCTGATCCCAGCTGTCGCGGCCGTCCGCAGGGTTGTCGTAGCGGATGTTGTAGGACATGGCGGTTAGCTCCTGAGCGTTAGCCGTTGGACTACTTAACAGAAAAGCCATGGAGAGCAGCAGTACGGATGGGAGGCGAAGTGATCTCTTCATTTTTTATGCGAAAAAAGCCAGGGCAGCAATTCCGGTTCGGCAAAGGCGTAATCCCAACTATTGTGGTTCACCCGATCGTAAAGCGTGAACCCCGGCCGGGCTCCCGCATCGAATAGCTTATTGACCATGTGCAGGGAGTGATCCGGGGCCACCACCTGGTCGACGGCCCCGTGAAAAATCCAGAGGGGTACCTTATCCGCATAACCCGCCACGGTTTCCGGGTCGCCGGCCCCGCAAATGGGTACGGCCGCCGCAAAGACATCCGGGAGGCGGTGCAGCAATTCAAAGGTCCCCATTCCCCCCATGGAGAGGCCCATGATGTAGATTCTCGTGTTGTCCACATACGGCAATCTGCGGTATGAATCCAGCAGTTCCATCACCAGGCCCAGGGACCGGGTAGGCCCCTTTTCGTATTGGAAGTCGAGTCCGATGGGATAGGATGACCGATCCACTTCCACCTGTGCCCAATAATCGCCGGATGCGCACTGTGGCGCCAGGACGATGGCAGGAAAGGCCGACCGGTTGATCGGGCTTGTAAACAAGCTGCTGCCGTGGGTGAGCTGTTTCTCGTTGTCCGATCCGCGTTCCCCCGCCCCGTGAAGGAAGAGTACTACCGGGTATTCTTCCGTCGGGTCGAAGTGCTCCGGCATCAACAGGCGGTAATTCAGGGTGTCCGCGCCCTGAATAAATCTTTTCTTTTCATATGGGGATTCCATTTGTGCCCCGGCTGTAAACCCGGCTAGCAGGAGTAAGCCCGCAATCCATTTGTTAATTTCCATAGTTGAAACCCAATTTATCGAGTCCGTTGCGCACGTCCTGGTTCCGCATGAACAAATCCCACAACAGCCCGGTGCGATAGTTTTCTATCATAACAATAATCGGCCCCTGGTCGATAGCCAGGTAGGCATCTGCAACCCAGAATCCGTAGTGGGGGCTGAAAGCGTCATAAAACCCTGCGGGGCCCAGTAGCCGGTCCTTATGACTGTAAAAGTAATGCAAGGCCCGTAACGATTCCTCCGGCGTATACGGGATGGAGGAAATAGCGGCCGTTGGGGAAATGACCCCCGTGTCGTTAGACGGGCTGTGGGCACTGTATCCGATCCCTCCGTCTTCATTCCGGGTATAACTGGCCGTCAGGCCCCAGCAATCCGGACCATAATCTACGAAGTTTTTCGGATTTTCCAGACAGTACTGGTAATTTACCCGGACATGGTTTTCCGCGGCCGTGCCGTAATCCCCATAGGCGTCTCGCAGTCCCCTGGGGTCGAGGCCCAGGTAGGAATAATGCGCCCAGAAAAGCGGTCCGCCCCGGGACGGGTTGCCGCTATGCCGGAATACGAGGGGGTAGTTGTAGGCCGTCGGACCCGGGGCAATGGCGCCGTCTCGGGCCCAGCCCTGTGAATATACCTCCCGGTCAATAGAAAAATCCGGGGAGGCTGCGGCGAGCACATACGCGATAAGGGTTTCGTTATAACCGGTAAGGGGCAGATTAATGGCAAAATCGTACTGCGGGCTCCAATGCCAGTAGAGTACCTGTTCCCCATTTGTAAACCAGTTCCATTCCACGCTTTTCCAGAGGGCATCTGCCTGGGCTGCGAGGGCTTTTTCCCGATCGCTGCCGCTTTTAAAATATTCCGAGACACATATCAGCCCCTGGGCCAAAAAGGCCGTCTCCACCAGGTCCGCCCCATTATCCATGGTGCTGAATGGCCGGACCGTTCCGTCCATGCCGTCAAGCCAATGGGGCCACGCCCCGTGAAACCGATCCGCCGATTCAAAAAAATCGAGAATTTGCTCCAACCGGCCAACCGCGGCTTCCCGACTAACAAAACCGCGTTCAATCCCCACCAGGATTGCCATCAGCCCAAATCCCGAACCGCCGGTGGTGACAGTATTCGGGTCATTGGATAGGTCTTCCGGGTGATAGCGCTCCCTTGCAGCACCCGAGTTGGCTTCTGCATAGTCCCAGAAATAGGCAAAGGTGGTCTCCTGGGTCAGGGTCAGCAATTCCTCGTCCGATATAGCCGGAACTTCCGACCCCGGTTCCTCAGGTTCGGGGGGTAGTTGCGACTCCCCTGTAGGCCCTCCTGAGGTATCTTTACTACAGGCCGCAAGCAGGAGTGCGAACCAGATCGTGAGCAGCCACCGCATTATTCCGACTGGATTTTCGGAGAGGAGAATCCCAGATTCAACAGGCCCTTGCGCACCTCGGCATGCTCCATAAACAAATTCCACAGCAAACCGCTCCGATAGTTCTCAATCATGACCGGGATAGGTCCCTGGTCGATGGCCAGATATCGTGGAACGTACCAGTTTTCGGCTTCACTGAAGGCGTCGTAGGGGCCAAACCGGCCAATCAGGCTGTCGTGGTCTTTGTACAGGTGCCGGAGAAACGCCATGCTTTCATCCGGGGTGTAGGGCATGGAGGATAAAGCGGCCGTGGGCGATATGACCCCCGGATCCATCCCGGGTCGGTGCCCGGCGTACCCTTTCATCGAATAGCTCGAGGTCAGGCCCCAGCAATCCGTACCATACCCCTGGTGGCCTTCCGGATTGTCTACACAATACAGGTAGTGGATGCGGGCGTGGTTGCTGGTCAGGTCCCAATACGAACCAAAGCCGTCCTCCAGGCCGCGGGGATCCAACCCGAGGTAGGAATAATGGGCCCAAAATAGCGGGCCCACTGGGGCATCGCTGTGCTCGTAGTGGTCCTGGACGGTTGGCAGGCCGTAATAGACGGTATCGTTAGCGATAGCCCCTCCCCGGGCCCATCCGTTTGTATACACTTCTTTTCCTACGGGGTGGGTGGGCGACGCCGCAGCCAGTACGTACATGATCAGCGCTTCGTTATATCCGCCCACGGGGAAGTTCATTTCCCATTCGTATTCCGGCGACCAATGCCAGTAGAGGACGGATTCGCCTTTCGTATACCAATCCCATTCAACGCCCTCCCACAGGGCCTGGATCCGTTCCACCAGCTGGCGCTCACGCTCTGTACCCCCGCGAAAATACTCCTGGACGGTAAGCAGGCCCTGTACGAGGAATGCTGTTTCCACCAGGTCGCCCCCGTTGTCTTTTTGGCTGAAGGGGGCCACAGACCCATCGGGATTGAGCCAGTGGGGCCACGCCCCGTGGAATCTGTCGGCCATTTCGAGGAAACCAATTGCCTGTTCAAAGCGCTCCAGGGCTTGATCGCGGGTAATGAAGCCGCGTTCAACCCCCACCAGGATGGCCATCAGACCAAAACCGGATCCGCCGATGGTTATAATATCTTTATGGTGTGTAGGATAAATGCTATCCATGTGGATGCGCTCCCGGGCAAGGCCGGAAATCGGTTCGGCGCCCTCCCAGAAATAATTGAAAGTCTGCCGTTGGACCGAATCGAGCAACTTGCTGTCGGCCGTTGTAATTCCGGTTTTATTATCCGGCTGCGTCTGCAGCGAATTGTCGGCCTTGGGGCCGTTGCATCCCGTTACTAAAAACACAACAGCCCCGAAAACCAACTCTCTAACTAACTTCATAAACTAACTAAATCAAACTATTCCGCAAACGTTTGCCCTCCGGTCCGGAAGCCCTATCCGGGCCCTGCGGAAGGCAGGGATGCGTTCCAAAAGATTACATATTCATATTGGCCTGCACTTCCTCCTGGGTGAGCGCCTTGTTGTAAAAGCGCAGCTCATCCAGGTAGCTCAGATCGGCCAGATGGCCCCATTCATTGAATCGCGGGTCGCCGGATCCAATACTGAAGAAGTCGCACCCGCTCCAGTCAATCCCAGAAATGCCGTTGCTGGCAGCCACTTCCCCGTTGATATAGACCACCGCCTCGGACTCTGAAATTGTGAAGGCAAAATGTACCCACTGCGTGTCCGTGGCGGGATCAAGGGCAGCATTGTCTCCACCGTCTACCCAAACCTCACCGTCCCCGGTGCCTACATTGAGTTTGAATACCTGGCGGGTGGCATCCCCTTCGCGGAAGAACCGGAACCCATTGGTCCGAAGGTTTTGGGTGTCCGGATACCCGGCGTTTTCTGTGTCTTCCGGGCTGATGACCAGAATCCCTGCCCGGGTGGGATCGGCATTCATTTTATACCAGAAGGTAGCACTGAAGGTGGACGCGGTCAATCCGGATGCAGGGACGGTCAGGTAAGAGTCTGCAGCTCCTGCGTAGGCATCCGTGCCGCCGGCTGCTTCCCCTGCGAATCCGGGCATGCCTTCAACCGTTGGGGAGACGCCTCCGACCAGGTCGTTATACGACCCATTGAACGGGAGATAGAAAACTTCCCCTTCTGCCGGTGCGTACCCACCACCGTAAACCTCCATCACCTCTTCCGGCGTGAGTTCCTTGCTGTAAAAGCGGAGTTCATCCATACTACTGGCGTCGGACAAGTGATTCCAATAGCTGAAGGTGGGCCCGCCGGCCCCGATCACAAAGTCGCCCACCCCGGTCCAGTCTATGGGGGCAGACAGGGCCGCCGAATTGACAGGCTGGCCGTTGAAGTAAATGACGCTTTCATCCGGCCCGATGGTAAAGGCGACATGCACCCATTCCCCGGCCGTGACGTCGATCACATCCCCGTCGTTCCAGCTTTCGCCCCCGCCGGTACCTACGTTTAGCTTGATGCGCTGCTCCGTGGCGGAACCCTCGCGGAACAGGCGGAAGCCCTGGTTGCGGTCTGTTTCGTCATCCCCGATTACCAGGATCCCTGCGCGGTCCGGGTCGGCGTTGACCTTATACCAAAAAGATGCGCTGAAAGAACTGCTGGTAAGCCCGTCCGACGGATAGGTCAGGTAGGAATCCGCCGCTCCGGAAAACGCCTGGCTGCCTTCCTGACTGTCGTCCGTAAACCCGGGCGACCCGGTCTGGGAAGCGGCCTGGCTGCCAACCAGGTCAATGTAATCCCCGTCAAAGGGCATATAAAGGGATTCCCCCGGGAACGTCGGGATATAGGGATTGATCGCATTGATCATGATCTGGATATCCGTTGCCGTCAGGGCCTTGTCGAATATCCGCAATTCATCGATGGCCGAGTAGTCCGATTTATGGTCCCAGTAATCAAAGGTGGGCCCGCCAGCCCCGATGTAGAGGGTTTCCGCACCTGCCCAGTCGATAGGCGCGGACAGGGTGGCCGAAAGCATTTCCACCCCGTTGAAATAGATGGTGGTTTCGGTAGCCGAGATGGAGAAGGCGACATGCACCCATTGACCGGCAGTCACGTCGATCACGCCTCCGTCATTCCAGCTTTCACCTGTTCCCGTCCCCACGTTGAGTTTGATGCGCTGCTCATCCGCAGATCCCTCCCGGAACAGGCGGAAGCCCTGATTCCGGTCCGTATCGTCGCTGACGATGAGGATGCCGGCCCGGTCCGGGCTGCTGTCTACCTTGTACCAGAATGCGGCGCTGAACTCCTGGTTTTTGAGGCCGTCCATCGGGAAGGTTAGGTAGGAATCCTCAGCCCCTGAGTAGGCGGACGGCCCTACATAGGCCTCCTCGGAAAATCCGGGGTCCCCCACCACTTCGGCCTCCTGAAAGCTAATCAGGTCCATATAGTTGCCGTCGAAGGGCATGTAAAATCTTTCATTGGCAAACTGGGCCTGGTAGGGAGGAGATTTGCTGAAGTTTATTTCCTCGGTTGATGTCTTTCCGTCGATGTCGGTAGCTACCACCCGGAGCGTGTGGTCCCCATCTTCCAGTTGGTCGTATGTAAATTCCTCAAGGAAGATCCGGTAGTCCTTAAACGAGTTGAAAAAGGCGATCTGCTCCCCGTCGAGGAAGACGCGCACCTCAGCGATTTCGATGTCGTCGGTGACCTCCAGGTCGATGGTGAGCGAGGTAACCTCCTCGAAAACCTGGATCTCCACGCCTTCCGCCGGAGCGTGAATTGTAATTTGCGGCGCAGAGGCATCCGCTCCGGGATCCACTCTGGTAATCGGGTCGATCCCTTCCTCGCAGGACACCGCGAAAAGGCCGGTCAGTAGGGCTATAAAATAAAATGCGTTTTTCATCTTGAGTCGTTTAGTTAGTTATTCTCCGCCCAACGGGAGGGCATCCACCTGCGCCTGCGGATAGGGGAGCAATTCGTCCTCAGGCGAAAAGGTGCGGCCGTCGTAGCTGAGCTCCGCGTAATTGTCCAGACGGATCATATCGTAGTAGCGAATCCCCCATTCCATGCCGAGCTCAGCGAGTTTCTCCTCCATTACCTGATCGGCCGTCACCCCCGTAAGAGGGGGCATTTCCGCCCGGGCGCGCACCAGGTTCACCGCCTCATCCGCGGATAAGCCGGAGGGGTTCGCCCCCCGCGTTACAGCTTCGGCATACATTAAAAGTATCTCGGCGTACCGGATACAGATGAGGTTTTTGCCCCCGCCGTAATCGTTACGGCCCGGGGTGAGCTGCACGGACGGGAGGTAGTGTTTCCCGCTGGCAAACAATGCCCTGGGATAGTCCTCAATTACATCTCCGTCCCGGGTGGTATTCGAGACAAACGCAGGCAGGGTGGCGTAATCCGGGTCGGCCTGGATTTCGGCGATGCCCCGGTCGGTAAAGAGTACGCTGGTTTCCAGCCGGACGGTTTCGCCCCGGTCCAGCATCAGCTTGATAAACTTCATGCTGGGTTCGTAAAAGCCCCAGCCCCCGGATGCGTTCTCCCGGGCAGGCGTCCAGTTCTGCGGGCCAAAAGGTGCATACAGGTGGTAAAAGGTATCCCCGGTTTCCTGGCCAAAATCGGAGAATTGCATTTCCAGGATATTTTCGGAACTGAGTTCCCCGGGTTTTTTAAACAACTGGTAGTAGTCCGGGTAAAGTTCAAAGGTGCCCGAATTAATAATTGCGGCCGATGCGTCGGCAACGGCCTGGTAGTTGCCGAGCTCCAGGTTGGCCATCGCCTTGAGGGCGTAAGCCGTATACCGGGTAACCCCCCCGGGAATATCCGGCCGATCTGCCGGATGGACGGCAGGCAGGTCCGGGATGGCTTCATCCATCAGGTCTGAAATATACTGCATCACTTCATCCTTGGAAGCGACGCCCTTCTCAATCTCCTTTGTGGGCTGGGCGGTTTCAATGATGAATACGTCCCCCCAAACCCGGGCCAGGTTAAAGTGGAGCCAGCCGCGCAACACCTTGGTTTCGGCTACGTACTGGTCCGCCAGGTCGTAGTCGGACGGGTCCGCGAATTCGCGGTACTGGAGGATCTGATCCATGGCATTGTTCATGTTGACGATATCCCGGTAATGGATTTGCCACAGGGAATTGTACATCCAATAATCCTTGTTGTAATTGTACAGGTCGGTTTCCGCGAAGTCCTGCTGGTCGCCAAGGCCGCCCGCGTTCACATCGTCCCCGCGCACGCTCAGCAATAGGGGTTCCTCCCAGCCCCGGGTGGCAAATTCGTAGTACGCCCCCACCAGCGGGTCGATCATATTTTCAGTGGCCGTGTAATCCACATCGGCCGTGTTGAGCTGGCCTTCCTGTTCGTACAGGCGGTCCGTACAGGAGTACGCCGCCAGGAGCACTACCAGCGCCGGCGCACAAATTCTAAATAGTTTCTCTCTGGTATTCATCTTGCAATTTTTTAAAATTTAACGTTCACTCCCAGGGTGTAGACGGCTGGCACCGGATACGTCTGCCGGTCCACGCCATCGGGCACTTCGGGGTTAAACCCATTATAGTCGAAGAAGGTAAATGGCCGTTCGGCCGTCAGGGTGAGCTTGGTGTCCGGCATATTCCCGCCCAGTTTATCACCCAGGATGGTGTACGATAATTGGATGTTCTGGATTCGGAAAAAATCCCCGTCTTCCACCCAGAAGTTGCTGAGCCGTTGGTTCCAGCCTTTACGCAGGCCGGCGGACGAGGGATAGGTGTTGCTGGTGCCTTCTCCGTGCCAGCGGTTGATGGCCAGGTCGGCATCCATATTCGTGTCGTTGGTAAAAATGACCTCCCCCCTTTTCCGGTTGAGGATCTGGTTACCAATCTGTCCGTAGAAGTTCATCGAAAACCCCCAGTTGCGATAATCCACCCCCACATTGCCGCCAAAGGTAAAATCCGGAAGGATGGAGCCGATGATCACGCGGTCGTCATCATCGATGATATTGTCCCCGTTCTGGTCCTTGTAGATCAGGTCCCCGGGGACGACATCCGCCGATGTTACTGCCGGGTCGGCTTCAATTTGCGCCTGGTTCTGGTAAACCCCGGTGGTCTCATACCCGTAGAAGGCGAAGAGCGGACCACCCAGCTGCGTGCGCTGGCGGAATTCCGCCGTCCCTCCGTCGATATACCCCGGGTCGGGCAACTGGGTGGCCTTGTTTTTTAAGGTAGTGAAATTGGCGCCAATCGTATAATTAAAATCATCACTTACCTGTTTCGTCCAGTTGAGGTTGAGTTCCAGCCCCTGGTTTCGGATTACCCCTGCATTTGTGTCGACAAATAGGTTGACGATCGGAACAAAGACGGGCAGGATGGCATTCTCCGTATCCCGAATGTAGTAATCCGCATCCAGCGACAACTGGTTGTCGAAGAATACCGCATTCAGCCCAAAATTCATCTCTTCGATAACCTCCCAGGTATTGTTGGAAAATACGTTTGTGGATACCACCCCTTCTGCAGGCTGGTCGTCCAGGGCAGCCTGGATAACCTGGATGGTATTGGAGCCGGCACTGGCGCTGACATTGTCATTACCGAGCTTCCCCCAGCTGGCGCGCAATTTCAGGAAATCGAAAACGCTATTGTTCTCCATAAAGGGTTCCTGCGAAATAACCCATCCGGCCCCCACCGAAGGGAAATACCCCCAGGGATCCAGGGTAAACTTGGAAGAACCGTCGGCCCGCATGGTTGCGTACAGGAGGTACCGGTCCTTAAAGTCGTAGGAAACCCGACCGAAAAAGGAGAGCCCGTAGAACCGGTTTCCGCTTTCGCCTACATTGTTGATAAAGGATTCCCCGTTGGCAAAATCCAGGAACCATGAAGTTTCCAGGTCAATCCCCGTGATGTCCTGCCCCGTGGCCCGGAAGGTATTGCGCGATTCATCCCGGTAGGACGACCCGAGCAGAACCGTGAGGTCGTGGTCCCCGTAGGAATCCGTATAGGTGATCGTATTGTCCCAGATTTGATTGGAGAAGTTGTTCTGCACCCGGGTAATCTGGGAGATGCGTTCCACATTGTTGCCCAACAGGTAAGGCAGGTTGACATACCGCTCCTCCAGGGAGGAAAAATCGTGGTTGTATGTGGACTTGTAATTGACTTTGCCGTCAAAGAAGAACATCTGCAGGTAAACGCTCGTAAGGATCTTCCGGATCTTCAACCGGTTGTTGTTGAATTCCATATCCGGGAACGGGTTTTGCGTGCCCCGGTATCCCAGGAGCTGGGCATTGGAGTATGGCGTTGGGTCGGCTGCAGTATTCAACGGGTCGATAACCGGTATGATCGGCACTGCAAAATACGCCTTGAACCAGGCAGAATTCTCCGGGCGGTATTGGGTGGCATTACTGAAAATATTATTTACCCCTACCTTAATATTGTCGCTCAAATTGGCATCTACCTTGGCGCGGATATTGAAACGCTCGTATTCATTCTTCATATCCAGCAGGCCCTCCTGGGAAAAGTAGTTGGTCCCCAGGGAATAGGAGACGTTCTCCCCGCCTCCCGTCGCACTCAGGCTGTGGTTCTGAATAATCCCCTGGCGCATGATCTCGTCGTACCAGTCTGTATTGACATCCGGGATGTTCGGGTTCACCCGGCTCCTGCCGTACCGCTGCATGGCGTTGAGTACAAACTGGACATCGGCGGCCGATCCCGATTCGTTGGCCATGGTCACAAACTGTTCGGCATTGGCCATTTTTACCACATTCTGTGCTACCTGCACCCCGGTATACCCGTCGTATTCAATTACCGGTTTCTGATTCAGGGCGCCGTCTTTGGTCTCGATGATTATGACCCCGTTAGCCGCACGCACGCCATAGATTGCGGAGGAAGATGCATCCTTCAGCACGTTTACCGTTTTAATATCCTTGGGGTTGAGGAAGTCGATGTTGCTGTAGAACATCCCGTCCACCACATAGAGTACATTCGTGGCATCCCCGTAGGTGCCCACACCCCGGATGCGGACCGTGGGGGAATCACCCGGGGACCCGGCACTGACTATTTGAACCCCGGAAACCTTGCCCTGCAAGGATTGCATGACGTTAGCCGCCGGCGTTTTCTCAATTTCTTCCGCTTTAACGGTTGCAATTGACCCGGTAAGATCGGATTTCTTCTGCGTGCCGTATCCGATGACTACCACCTCGTCCAGGGCCTGGGTATCTTCCTGAAGCGTTAACGAAATGTCCGTCCGGCCGTCTACCGAAATTTCCTGGGTGGAAAACCCGATATAGCTGAAAATCAGAATAGCATCCGGTTGAACTCCGCTCAATTCGTAGTTTCCGTCAAAATCCGTCTGGGTTCCCTTGGTAGTCCCTTTGACTACCACACTTGCCCCTGGCAGGGGTCCCATGGCGTCGGAGACGGTTCCCGTTACATTTATCCCCTGTTGCGCACGGGCCCCGAAGAACGTCAGCAAAAGACAAATCAGCAATAATTGCTTGCCTATTTTCATAATTATTCAATAATTGAGTTAGATTTCTACTAAATTATCAAATTTGATTCCGGGACAGGTAAGAAATAAACTCTTCATGAATACAACAGGATTTCAACTGGCGATAATGCCCGCTATGCGGCGTCTCCCGGAGTCACCTCAACAGAAAAAGAAAGCATATTTTAACAGTATGATGTAGTAATGATGAGTTTCAAATGCTTCTTTATCAAGAAGAAACAAATTCATCATTTGAATTTGATGAGGTAATTGGACATGTTTTGAGAGCTGTCCAAACGAAGCTTTTTACGTAGTCTGTACCGGTGAATCTCCACCCCCCGCACGGAAATCCCCATCAGCGGCGCTATTTCCTTTGACGCCAGATTCATCTTAAGATAGGCACACAGGCGCAAGTCTTTTGGCGTCAGATCCGGAAACTGCTCCAGAAGGTTTTCGAAAAAATCCTCGTGTAATTCCTTGAAACTTACCTCAAAGCGCTTCCAATCCTCCTTGTTGTTAATTGAATTATTCAGCTTCTTGATAACCTTCCGGTACCCGGGGCGATTGCCAAAGGACTCCTTATTGGCCATAAGCATATTCTTGAGCTCGAGGATCATTTCATTATTCCGGGCCAGGTCCATGGTGCTTCTGGCCAGTTCTTTTTGCTTCAGCTTGATCTCCCGGGACATTTTCTCCTTTTCCAACCGCGCGAGATGGACCGCCTGTTCCCGTTGCAGCTCCTGTTCGAGTTTTCTTCGCTTCCGATTGTACTTTCTCTGGTTATAGACCCGTACGGCAAAAATAAGTCCGACCCCCATCATTGCGTATAGTATCAGACTCCAGGTGGATAAATACCAGGGAGGTTCCACATAAAATTCCAGGATTGCCGCTTCGGACCGCTGATTCCCGATCCGAATGGTGCGAACCCCCAGTTCATAGCGTCCATATGGGAGGTTCTGAAACACGAGGGTTCCATTATCGGTAATACCACTTTGGCGAACAGGCCCCTTGAGTTCGTACTGATATCGCGCCTGGGGCATGGAGGGCGCAGCTACCGCTACTTCGATTTCCCGGCCCATCCGATTGGTAAAAGTGAGGTTCGAATCGAGCGGATGCAGGGCCTGTGCATCCGCAATGCGATAAAAATCGGGAACCGGCAGGTCCATGTCTCTCGATTTCCCGACAAAGGCATTGAAGTTCAGCCGGGCAAAACCATCCCTCAGGGTAATGTAGTAAAGACTATCATTTCTTTTAATAATGCGGTCGGATTCTGCGGTCAGCCGCCGTCGAAGTTCCTGGTCGTCGAGGATAACCTGAAATTCCTTGAGGTCGGTAATGGTGATTACACGCGAACCGGTATTTCCCACAAACCAGTATCGCTCATCATCAAAGTAGAGCAATTCCGAGTTGCTGAAAGCCTCGAAATCCTCAAAATTCGTTAGCCGGTCCAGGATGGGGTCATAGCGAAACCAATTGCCGTTACTCTGCAGGATGATCTGGTTCTTGATACGGTACAACCGCACGTTGTAAATGTTTGGCAATTCCTCCCCGGTAAATCTGCGGACGGTCTGCAGGCTGTCGCGGTTTTCGTTTAATACAATCCGATACACCCCTCTATAGGAATGCGCCGCCCACAGGGTGTGCTCATCTTCAAAAGCCAGATATTTAATCGGCTCCTGCAGCCCCTCCAGGTAGTCTACCTTCCAGGCGGCGTCCGGACCCTGCCGGAATTTAGCCAGGCCTACGTATGTGCCCTGCATATATTCGTCTTCCGATTCGGGAATCCGCGCCATAACATATCCTCCGGCATAATCCGACACGGGCTGGAAGGAGTTCTTGCCAACGAGAAAAGTCCCCGTATTATGCCCGCATAGTAAGACATCTCCAACATCCTGAAGGTCCCAGACGTGCCCCTGGGAGCCCGGCACAAAGCTGAGGGCGGAGCCTTCAAAATAATAGACCCCCGTGTTGGTTCCCAGATACAGCGTGCTGTCGCGAAATGCCATATCGTATGACGTTCCGGCTACCCCTGAATAATCCGTATAGAATGTGAGATAATTATTCAGGTGAAACCGGTCTATCCCATTATCGAGGCCCACCCACAACTGGTCGGCGAATTGTGCAAAAGCGTGTACCGTGTTGTTCTGCATGCCCTCCTGCCGGCTGAACACTTCAAGTTGATCCGACTTCCTGTCGTACAGATACACCCCGTTCTTGATGGTCCCAAAGGCAATCTTCCCGTCGGACAACGGGTAGATCTGATTTAACTGGAATTCCCTGAGCGGGCCGTTGATCGTCTCGGGCAAGGGGGTCAACCGGGTCCCGTCAAACCGATAGCATCCGTGCAACTTGGTACCTATAAGCATACTCTCCCCAAAGGGGGCGAGGTCTGCGATCACCCGGTCTTGCAGGGCGGGGTCATCCAGGACCAGTTCCCAGGTATTCTCATGTATCTGGTAGATCGCCCGATGGCCCCCGGCCATCCATAAGTCTCCGTTCCAATGGGTAAGGGCCGTCACCACAAAAGGTGGGTTCAGCACCTGGATCGCACGGCCATCATATCGGTAAATCGATGAAAAAGAACGGAACCACACATCCCCATCTACGGGCAGGATCTGCCAGAATTCCTCGCTGGTAAAGGTGTGGTCCCGGATCAGATTGGTTAGGGAGGTATATTCCAGAATTCCCATCCGATTCTTCTCCCAATAGCCAAATTCCTCGTACGACCCGGTATAGACCCTGTTTCCAACACAGGCCACTGACCGGATGACTGTATTGTTCGGGAGGCGATACAGCTCCCAATGCTCCCCGTTGAAATGGAGCAGCCCCTTGTTGTTGGCCGCATAGAGTTCGCCATTACTATCCGTGTCCAGCCCCCAGTTCTTGCTTGCGGTCTGGTAGTCATTCACCCCGTAGTTCCGGATGGAAGGACGCAATTGCTGACCCCTGGCCATACAACCCAAAAGTATCAGCATGCTCAAAAGTTGCAATCCCCTTCTCATCCGCTACACTGTTTTGTCCGGACTAAATTAAGAAAAGCACTTCAGTGGCGGGCCCTTTACATTCAGTGGGGCAATTTATCCCGGAGCAGGCCGTAAAACCAGGTGCCTAGCATGGCCCCGAGGAATACCACCAGGATGGGCAGGAATCCGGCCCCGGCAAGGGTAAAAATCGGGCCCGGGCAGGCCCCGGCCAGCGCCCAGCCCAAGCCGAAAATAAGGCCGCCGATCGCGTAGCGTGCAAAGCTTTTGTCCTTGGGAGGGAAAACGATGGCTTCCCCGTAAAACGAGCGGATATCAAACCGCTTAATAGCCCAGACAATCAGGACCCCGAGGCCGACAGCCGTGCCGATAATGCCGTACATGTGGAAGGCGTCGAACCGGAACATCTCGTAAATCCGGAACCAGGAAGCCGCTTCGGATTTAAACATCGTAATGCCAAAGAAAATACCGATCAAAATATAGAGGATACTGCGCATGGTTAAAAAATTAAGGGGAACAGGAAATAAATCATGATCATCCCGCCGGCAAAAAACCCGACGACCGCCAACAGGGAAGGCCATTGCAGGTTGCTCAGGCCGGAAATGGCGTGCCCGGAAGTACACCCCCCGGCATACCGGGCACCAAACCCGACCAGTAGCCCGCCCAGGGCAAGCAACAACATGGATTTCGGGTTGGTGAATTGTTCCATGGAGAAGAGTTCGTCGGGGAGGTACGCCGCCCCGGCACTGTCAAACCCGAGCGTCTGCAGCCGGGCTACCGTATCCGGGTTAATTTGAACCGCATCATCCGGGGTCATAAAATTGGCGGCGATAAAACCGCCGATTACGGCGCCGATCACCACCAGCAGGTTCCACTTCTGGGTGGCCCAGTCAAAGCGAAAAAACTCCGTACTCCTGTCTGCGCCGCACATCGTACAGAGGGTGCGCAGGTTCGAGGACATTCCGAAATTCTTGCCGGTAAGGAGCAATAGCAGCATAACCAGTGCGATGGCCGCCCCGGAGACGTACCAGGGCCAGGGTTCATATATCCAGTCCATTCAATTTGAATTTGGTTTAGGGCAAATCTACGAAGTCCGGGGCAGACCCCGGGTAACCCAGGTTACATCCGGAAGGCAATCAGACCGCTTTCCCCTTCAGCATCTTGTTCCAGTACAGGTAGGGCAACCCGTATTTCTTGAGTATCCACAATCGCCAGGACTCTTTGGAGGAGTCCGAAATCAGCAACTGCCTGAGTTTCGGGTCCGGGGTAAACTTGTTATCGTAGTCAAATTCGGCCAGGACCATCTTGCCGTAGTCGGTAACCAGCGGGCAGGAGGAATAGCCATTATAGGTAGGGGATCCCAGTATGTTCGCCTCCCGCAGCCGCATGATGTTTTCCGTGACTACAGGTACCTGTTTGCGGATGGCTGCACCGGTTTTGGCGGTCGGAAGCCCGGCTACGTCTCCCAGGCTGAAAATGTTCGGGAACCGGTTGTGCCGGAGCGTATGCGGGTCCACATCCACCCATCCCGATTCATTGGCAATCTCCGAATCCCGGACACATGCCGGGGGAGCCGACGGGGGTGCCGTGTGCAGCATATCGAAATGGATGCCCGTAAGTTCCCCGTCCTGTTCTGTTTTGATATCCTTGTGGTTGTATTCCTTCTCGTGGTCGGCGAATTCGTACCAGGCAATTTGGTTCGGGCCGTCTACCCGTACCAGCTTATAGCCAAAACGCAAGTTGATGTCCTTCCTGTCCACCACGTCCATCAGCGTTTTCTTTATTTCCGGGATACCGAAAATAACCGTCCCCGGGGTGGCAAAAACCACCTCTGTACGATCCCGGACCCCGGACTTGCGGAAATAACTGTCTGCCAGGTACATGATCTTCTGGGGCGCGCCGCCACATTTAATGGGGGTGGTGGGCTGGGTGAACAGGGCGGTGCCCCCCTTAAATTCCCGGAGCACCTTCCAGGTGTGCTCCGGGTCCGTATAATTGCTGCAGACAACCCCTTTGTCGAGCGCTTCGGCCAGGCCGGGGACCTGTTCCAGGTCGTAGACCAGGCCGGGGGCAACCACCAGGTAGTCGTAGCTGTATGAATGTCCCGCATCCGTGGTAACGGCGTGCTTTCCAGGCTCGAAACCAGCGGCAGCCTCCCGCAGCCAGGTGGCGCCTTTCGGGATAACCGAAGCCATGGGCCGGGCGGTTTTCTCATAGGAATAGGTGCCGGCGCCCACCAGTGTCCAGGCCGGCTGGTAATAATGGGTTTCGGCGGGTTCCAGGATGCCGATCTTCAGCTTGTTGTCCTCTTTGAGGAGCGAAGCAGCCATCATGATGCCGGCGGTTCCCCCCCCGACAATCAGTATTTCAAAATGCGTGTCCATAGCTGGTGGTTTATTGTGTACAAGTTAGTGGAAACCCCCGTGTAGTTTGGTAACACGGGTTACACAAGCGGAGTTTTTATTCGCGGTATCCATGCCGTTCATGGGCCGGGGGTTCCCAAGGTCCGGGTACCGGGTCGGAATGTGGTCATTCCGCATTGGAACACCCGGGGTATCGCGTTACTTTTGTAACTTGAGTTGCGGTCACGGATGTTCAAAATACGTACGTTCGGGGCCTGATCAAATCCGCGCATATGGACAGACGAAAATTCGTGGGCCGATCGGCCCTCGCTTCCATGGGTGCCCTGCTGGGCGCCGATATCGTTTACGGCGACCGCCTTCCGGAAGGACTCGAGCTGCTGGGCCTGCAGGACCCGGACCCTTTTTCCCTCTTCGACAAGGACCCGGAGATGGTGGTGCGCAACAGCCGGCCCTGGAACCTGGAAGCCCGGGCCCACCTGCTGGACGATGCGGTAACCCCGAACAAGTACATGTTCATCCGCAACAACGGCCTGATCCCCGAAAGGCCCGATCCGGCAGCCTGGACGCTGACCCTTGACGGGGAAGCGGTACGCGGGAAGAAGTCCTATACGCTGGCCGACCTCAAAAACAACTTCCGCAAATACACCTACCGGCTCACCCTGGAATGCGGCGGGAACGGCCGGAGCGAATTCAACCCGCCGGCCTCTGGGAACCAGTGGGAGGTAGGGGCTGTTTCCTGTGCGGAGTGGGGCGGGGTACGCCTCCGGGATGTCCTGGAGGATGCCGGGTATACGGACCGTGCCGTCTATGTGGGGTACCATGCCGCGGATACCCACCTGAGCGGCGACCCGGGTAAGGAGCCCATTTCCCGTGGGGTACCCATGGAAAAGGCCCTGCAGGACGAAACCCTCCTCGCCTACGAAATGAACGGCGGGGATATCCCGCTGGCACACGGGTATCCGCTCCGCCTGGTGGCCGGCGGCTGGCCTGCCTCGGCTTCCGGGAAGTGGATTGAGCGGCTGAGCGTCCGCGACCGGGTCCACGACGGGGCCAAGATGACCGGAGACTCCTACCGGGTCCCCTGCCGACCCGTGGCGCCGGGGACCCCGGTTCCCGATTCGGACATGTGCATCATCGAATCCATGCCCGTGAAATCCCTGATCACCTACCCGAAAACCGGGGCGACACTGGCGCGTGGCCGCTCCCTTCCCTTCCGGGGGCACGCCTGGGCCGGGGAGCTGGAAGTTGCCCGGGTGCGCTACTCCATTGATTTTGGCAGTACCTGGCAGGACTGCCGGCTGGAGGCACCCGCCAACCGACTGGCCTGGCAGCGATTCTCCGGGGAGGCAGAATTCCCCCGGGAAGGCTATTACGAACTTTGGGCGCAGGCCGAGGACAGCCAGGGCCGGGCCCAGCCCATGGTACTCCCCGGGTGGAACCCGAAAGGGTACCTCAACAATGCATGCCACCGGATTGCCGTAAAAATTACATGATGGAAACATCGCGTGGAAACCGAAAACGCGGGCACCTGCCCGGTATCTTGCTGGGCGGCGCAATCCTGCTGGCCCTGGGGGCCGCCCTCTGGTTCCGAGATACGGCAGGTGCCGGAAGCCCTGCCGAAACCGGCCCGGAAACGGCAGACACCGCCGGGATTGCCGCAGGGGGCGTCAGGGACGGCATCCACCTGGCCACCGGCTTCCGGGAAGGGGACGGATTGCCCCTGGTTATTACCCACTGTACCCCGTGCCATTCCGCCGAACTGGTAACCCAGAACCGGATGACGCGGGAAGGGTGGGAAAGCACCATCCGCTGGATGCAGGAAACGCAAAACCTCTGGGACCTGGGTGAAAACGAGGCGGCCATCCTGGATTACCTCGCCACCTACTACGCCCCGGAAGAGCAGGGGCGGCGTCCGAACCTGGAGGACATTGAATGGTACGAACTGGAATCCGATTAGAAAGAATATGGAACCCTATTTGGAAGCCTTTTGGAATGCCCTGGCCGGGACGGTGAACTGGACCTGGAAATCCATCCTTTTCCAGGTACCCTGGTACATGAATTATTTCTGGGGGCTCGTCCTGATTTCCCTGGTGGTCTGGCTCCTGGAAATCCGCTTTCCCTGGCGCCGGGACCAGGCAATTTTCCGGAAAGACTTCTGGATGGATGCCGGGTATATGTTCTTTAATTTCTTCCTCTTTGCCATCGCCATATCCGGGTTCTACCGCATCCTGCAGCTGGCCTTCGGCGAAATCGGGATCCGGGCAGACAGCCTGGCCCTGGTGGACATGAGTGCCTGGCCCTCCTGGTTGCAACTCCTGATATTCTTCGTGGTGCTCGATTTTGTGCAGTGGTTTACCCATATCCTTTTGCACAAATACCCGGTATTCTGGCAATACCACAAGGTACACCACAGCGTCAAGGAAATGGGGTTCGCCGCACACCTGCGGTACCACTGGATGGAGAACATCCTCTACAAGCCGCTGAAAACCTTCGGGGTGATGGTCCTCGGCGGATTTGAGCCGGAACAGGCCTATGTGGTCCACTTTGCCGCCATTGCCATCGGCCACCTGAACCACGCGAATATCAAACTCACCTGGGGGCCGCTCAAGTACGTCCTCAACAACCCGGTCATGCACCTCTACCACCACGCGTATCACCTGCCCCAGGGTAAGTTCGGGGTCAATTTCGGCATCAGCCTGAGTTTGTGGGACTACCTGTTCGGCACCAAATACATCCCGGATGACAGCGGGACCATCCCGCTGGGGTTCCCGGGGGATGAATCCTTCCCGCGGGATTTTATCGGGCAAAACCTCTACGGTTTCCGCCGCTCCCGAAAAAGCAGGAGGAATCGGGGTAAGGGAAAGGAAGGCAAAGACAGGCAGGAACCGGCTGGCCAATAGGGAAGCGTCTGAATGTTAATTTACGCAGTGCTGCCGGCTAATACACCTTATGCCCCCGGCGCAGCCATCGGCCCCAGGCCCGGTTGTAGGCGTGGATTTTTTCCGTCGGGCCCGAGCGGTCCTCCACAGGTTGCCCCTGGTTGACCCATTCGAAGATCCCCCCGTACAGGTTGGACACATCCTCGAAACCCGCGGCCCTGAGTTCTTCCGTTATTTTCTCGCTCCGGTATCCCACGGAACAATACACCACTACGGCCTGGTCTCGGGGAACCGCGCTAACCCGGTCCAGGCTGAAATCGTCGAAGCCCACCCAATAGGCTCCCGGGATACGGCTAACAACGAACTCCTCCAGGCTTCTGGCATCCAGGAAAACCAACGAATCCCGGCCGGCCGCATCGCTCACTGCAATCTCCGGAACCGAATGGGAAAGCAGGCTTTCCAGGCGTTCGGCATACTCCGGGTCGGCCACCGGTTGCTGCGCCCGGCCTTCAATGGCCGTGAGCGACCCCAGCACCGGCAGGATTGCCAGCCAGAACGCAAAAAGGAACCGGCCCGGCCGATTCCCTTTCACTCCTTTTCCATATCGTTTCTTACGCAAGCCCCATTCGCTGTCTATATGCGCCATACACTTATAATAAAGTCGTCGGGCAAATATACTCAGACTTTGGCAGGTGGCTTTTCTTCAGGGCGTCGAACCCCCCGACAATATCGGCAAAATCATCCCATCCGCGCTGTTTCAGGATCGAGGAGGCAATCATGCTCCGGTATCCCCCTGCGCAGTGCAGCACAAATTTCTTGTCTTTCGGGAATTCCGCCAGGTGTTCGTTGATCTCTTTTAGCGGGATATTAATCGCGTCCAGCAGGTGCTCCGAGTCGTATTCGCTCCTTTTCCGCACGTCGATAATGACGGGCGCCTCCCCTTTTGAGGCAAGGGCTTCGAGTTCCGCAACCGTCATCCTGCCGGTGGTTTCCACCTCGCGGCCGGTCTGCTTCCAGGCGTCAAAACCCCCTTCCAGGTACCCGAGGGTTTGGTCATACCCCACGCGGGAAAGACGGGTTACGGCCTCTTCTTCCCTGCCGGGCTCGGTTACGAGCAGGATGGGGTGCTGGACATCCGGGATGAGTTCCCCGACCCAGGGGGCAAAATCCCCTCCCAGGCCAATGTTCACGCTGTTGGGGACGAAACCTTTAGCGAAGGTTTCGGCATCCCGGGTGTCGAGCACCAGGGCTCCGGTTTCGTTGGCGGCCGCTTCAAAGGCAGCGGGGCTCAGCGGCTGGTTGCCGCGCTTCATTACGGTATCCAGGGATTCGTAGCCCTTGATGTTCATCAGCACGTTCTGCGGGAAGTAACCGGGGGGCGCTGTGAGCCCCGTCAGGAGTTCCCCGATAAATTCCTCCCGGGTCATATCCGCCCGGAGGGCGTAATTCACCTCTTTCTGGTGGCCCAGGGTATCCGTGGTTTCCTCACTCATCTTCTTGCCGCATGCAGACCCCGCGCCGTGGTTCGGATACACGATCAGGTGGTCCGGCAGGGGCATGATCTTGTTTCTCAGCGAGTCAAAGAGATGGGAGGCCAGTTTTTCCTCCGTCAGTTCGGATACTACGTGCTGCGCCAGGTCCGGCCGGCCGACGTCACCTATAAACAGGGTATCCCCGGTGATAATACCGTGCTGCCTGCCAGCTTCGTCAATGAGCAGGTAGGTGGTGCTTTCCATGGTGTGTCCCGGGGTGTGGATGACCTTCACCTGGTAGTCGCCCACCTCAAAAACCTGTCCGTCCCCGGCGATCAACGCCTCATAGCCCGGTTTTGCATTGGGGCCGAAAACGATCTGCGCCCCGGTTTTTTTCTGCAGGTCCAGGTGCCCGCTGACAAAGTCGGCGTGGAAATGGGTTTCGAAGACGTATTTGATTTGCGCCCCGTCCTTGTTGGCCCGGTCGATATAGGGTTGCACCTCGCGTAAGGGGTCAAAGACGGCCGCCTCGCCATTGCTTTCGATGTAGTAGGCTGCGTGTGCCAGGCAGCCGGTGTAAATTTGCTCAACTTTCATGGGTGTTTGCATTTGCGTTTTGCAGTAAAACTACAAGGCAAACGCCCATTACACAGTGACTTGGGTTACACAGGCGGGCGGGCGGACTGGGTGGAGACTTTCCGTTCCATCTCGGTCTTACCGGTAGCCGTCCGACAATGCTCAAAGGCCTCGAACGTGCGGACAAACTGGTTCTCCCTCCCGATTTCTTCTGCCAGGCCGCTGCTGAAGAGGATGTCGCGGGTGGGGCCGATAGCTCCCGCCAGGAGCAACCGGATCCCGTCGCGCCGTAGGTCCCGGATCAGGGCGCGGAGCATATAGACAGCCGAACTGTCGATATAGCTGATCGCCTCTGCATTCAGGATGACAAACTTCAGGTCCGGCCCCTTTTGCCGGGTGTGCTTTACCAGTTCCTTGCGGAAATAATCCTTGTTCCCGAAAAAGAGCTGGCCGTCGAAGCGCAGAATCAGGAATTCGGGGAATTCCTCGATATCCTCTGAAAACCGGTTGATATTCTTGAAGTAATCCGTGCCGCGAATCCGGCCGAGGATAGCGATATGGGGCTTGGAAATGCGATACACCAACAAGAGCAGGGAAAAGAGGACGCCAAGCAGGATCCCCTCCACAATGCCGAGACCGAGGGTCAGGGCGAATGTCGCCAGCAGCAGGATGAATTCGTCCTTCCTGTTTTTCCAGAGTTCCCGGGGGTATTTCAGGTCGATCAGGCCAAAAACGGCCACCATGATGACCGCGGCCAGGATGGCGTTGGGCAGGTAGTGGAACAAGGGAGTCAGAAACAACAGTGTAGCCCCCACCACCAGGGCGCTGAAGACCGAAGCCAGGGGTGTCTGGGCCCCGTTCTGGTCGTTGACCGCCGTCCGGGAGAATCCCCCGGTTGTCGGGTAGGACTGGAAAAACGACCCCAGGATATTGGACAGGCCCAGGGCCCGGAGTTCCTGGTTGGCGTCAATCCGGTTCTTACCGTGCTTTTCCTCCACCGCCTTCCCCACTGATATCGCTTCCATATAGGCGATAAGCGCCAGGGTCAGGGCAATCGGGAAAAGTTGGGATACCCGTTCCATATCGAGTTCCGGGAGGCCGAATTCCGGGAGGCCCGCCGGGACCGCGCCGACGATCTTCACCCCGGCCTGGTCCCAACCCAGCAGGAACACGGCCAGGGTGCCGGCCACGACTCCCGCCAGCGACCCGGGCATGCGGGGCACCCATTTCTTCATCCCGACAATCAGGGCGATACCCGTCAGCCCAAGCCCGAGTGTGGGCAGGTGGGTGTCCGGCAATGCCGCCGCGGCATGGGACACCAGCTGCTGGATGCGGTTGCTGCCCGGTATTTCCACGCCCAGCAGGTGTTTTAACTGGCTCAACCCGATGATGATGGCGGCCGCAGAAGTAAAACCGCTGATGACTGGCCGCGATAAAAAATTGACCAGGAACCCCATCCGCAACAAGCCGAAAGCCAGTTGGAGCACCCCCATGAAAAGCGCCAGGAAAACCGCCATGGCGATGTACTCCTCGATGCCCGTGAGCGCCAGGGCCCCGAGTCCACTGGCCACCAGGAGGGAATCCATGGCAACCGGCCCCACGGCGAGTTGTCGGGATGTCCCGGTCAGCGCATAGACCAGCTGGGGCACCAGGGCCGCATACAACCCAAACACGGGCGGGAGGCCGGCGATCATCGCATAGGCCATTCCCTGGGGAATCAGCAATATCCCCACGGTGAGTCCGGCCGCGAGGTCTCCGGGCAACCAGGCCTTCTTATAGCCGGGCAACCAATCCAGTATGGGAAGGAATCTTTTCAGAGATCCAGGATTTTTATATGGTTCCGGTGCAATTCTATTTTCCCCATCCGTTCGAGCTTCTTCAACAGGCGCGAGATCACCACGCGGGAGCTGTGCAGGTCATAGGCAATTTCCTGGTGGGTATTTCGGATGATCGGTTCGTTTGTAATCCGCATTTTCTCCCGGAGGTACCCAACCAGTCGCTCGTCCATGTTTTTGAAGGCAATGCTGTCAATGGCCTGGAAAAGTTCGTTCATTCGCTGGTTGTAGCTCGAAAAGACAAAGGTGCGCCACGACAGGTACCTGGCAGTCCACTCCTCCATCTTCCGAACAGGCACCATGATAAGCCGGGCATCGGTTTCGGCAACGGCGCGGATTTCGCTCCGGGTCTGCCCCATACAGCAGCTCATGGTCATCGAGCACGTATCGCCCTGCTCCAGGTAATAAAGCAGGAGCTCGTCCCCGTCCCCGTCTTCCCGGAGAATTTTGATCACCCCGGAGAGGAGCAGCGGCATGCCCTTGATATACTCCCCGATCTCCAGCAGTTTGTCCCCGGCGGCTACCTGGCGCAGGACGCCCACCTCGGCAATCTCCTCGAGGAGGGGTTCCTCAAACTGGTTTCCGTATCGCTCCCTGAGTTCCCGGATCATGGCGGTTATTTATTGTTTCTCGCAACCTCCGGGTCGAACTTGAAAAAGAAATTGGCCCAAATGGATTTGGAGACGGCCCCGATCCAGGGCATCAGCAGCACGAGCGCAGCGACGATCACGCCGAAGATACCCCCTGCGCCGAGCTGGACGCCGGACAGGAGTATCAGCACGTAAACCGCAATGGCCACTGCCACGCCCACGGCATAGGACACATACATGGAACCGTAGTAGAAACTCGGTTCAATCCGGTACTTCAGCTGGCAATTCGGGCAGGTTTCCCGAACGCGGTTCATATTGCTAAGGTCGTAAGGGTGGCTGCGGAGAAAAGCCCCCTGGTGGCAGCGGGGGCACCGGAGCAACAATATGCTGTAGAGTTTGCTTCCTTTTCCAAACATCTCGAGAAATTTAATGCAAAGATACATATAACCGGCATGGCGTCATGTTACCGCGGTTACACTGGAAAAAAGCCCGATTGCACAGCCCGGCAAAGGATCACGCCGATCTTTAGTATCTTCAGGCCATCCCCCTTGGCCCGATCCCATGCAAATCAAAATCCGGAAACGATATCCCCTCCTTGTACTGATTCTACTCGCGGCCTCGGCAGCCTTTTGGCTCAACCCCATCCTGGAAAAGGTCCTGGAGGGGTATATCCGGCGGGAAATCGTCCTGCACAGTGCGGAAGCCGGTTTTTCCCTGGATTACGAAGCCCTGGAGCTCGACATCTTTTCGGAAAAGCTTAACCTGCGGCAGGTTCGGGCACGGGCGGCGGACGACAGCCTGCACCCCGGGGGCGAAGGCCTGGGCACCCTCCGAATCGGGCGCATCACCCTGGAGGGGATTAACCTGACGAATTTCCTGTGGAACGAAACCCTATCCATCCGGTCCATTTCACTGGATACGCTCCAACTGAATTTGCGCAGGGCGCTTGCGGATTCCGCATTGGGGGGCGAAGATTCGAAGCTATCCGGGACGCGCATCGACTCCATCCGGTTGCCGGGCATTGACCACGTCCGCCTCAGCCGGTTTGAACTGGACCATTTCCGCCTGAACCTCTCCGGGCCCGATCAAAAGGACACGGTAGCCTCCTTTTTTGGCGACCGGTTGCTGGTGGAAGGGGTTGGCCTCTCGGCGGACGCCAGGGGAACGGGCGCCTACCTGGTCCCGGAGCTCGCGGGCCTGGAATTGGAACTCAGCCGGCAGCGCTATACGCTTACCGGGGCCTCCTACGAATTGTACTTTGATCGCTTCCGGTACCGCCATTCGGACAAAAGCGTACGGGTAGACAGCCTTGCCTTCCGCCCCTTAATGGATACCGGGTCGTTCGCCGAGGCTCACGCCCACAGCTTTGAAACCTACACCGCCCGGTTCTCCCGATTGGATATTGCGGGGTTTGACCTGGACCGCCTGCTGGCCCAGGGCGATTTGCGGATGCGATCCGTAGCGGTGGACCGCCTGCAAGGGAGCATCTTCCGCGACAAGACCAAGCCCTATGAAACCGAGCGCCGGGTACCCCTGCCCGACGATGCGCTGATGGAATTGGAGTGGCCGCTGCGGATCGATACCGTCTCGCTGCGCCATGCGAGCCTCGAGTACCGGGAGAAGGTACAGGAATCGGGGCCCGAAGTCCTGGTGGGTTTCCCGGAACTACGCGGCCGCATCGTCCATATAGTATCGGGGGCTGCTGCCCGGGACACCGGCGACACCCTCAAGATTGACCTGCAGGGTACTTTGCTGGGGACGCTCCCTGTGGAAGTTTCCCTGCAATTGCCTTATGCCACGGACCACTTCCACATGAAAGGGCTCACCCGGGGCAGTTCCCGACTCCACAAACTGAACCCGACCATCTACCCGGCCATGGAAATGCGCTTTACAGGAGGCAGACTAAACGGCATGTATTTCCACGCCGACGGTACGTCGCGGCGGATGACCGGGGAGTTGACCATGTTGTACGATGACCTGGAAGTGGCCTTCATCAAGGATGACGGCAACCGGAAAACCACGCTCTCCTGGCTGGCCAATACCCTGGTGCGCAATTCCAACCCGAACCGGCGGGGCAAAACCATCGTCGGCGCCATCGAATTTACCCGCGTCCCGTACAAGGGCGTCTGGAACTACGTCTGGAAAGGCGTGCAGTCCGGGGTGGAGAACTCGCTGAACCCCCTGGGCGACCGGAGGACGGAATAAGGCCCGCCAACGGGCCCAATCCCGGAGAACAAACGTTCTTAAAAATTTGTTAATTTTAATTGGTCTCCTTATATTTCAACTTATAATCCAACCAATTACGTCATGTCCCATTCGGAAAAATTATACTTCGCCCGCATTGGCACGGCATTGCTTTTTATCTTCGTTGCCACCCTGACCCTGATGTATTTTGAACAGGTCAGCGACTGGATCCTACGGGAATGCACCGAACGCCTGAGCGCTTCCCTGAACAGCGCGGGTGGTTCCCTGGCAAACCGCTAGGCCTGGCAGGCCGGTGGCCCGAATTGGGAGTTGCGTACTCATTTCCAGGGGTTTTGTATCTTCTCCGGGTATTAACGAACTGAAATGCACCTGCGTTCCCTCCCGTATATTGCCCTGTTGTTGTTGCTCTGCAACTGCTCCTCCCGACCCGGCGAGCCCGGTAGCCGGGCAGGGGACCCCCCCAAACCCGCCCGGACCGTGGATGCCATACGCGAAAGCGGGAAATTGCGGGCCCTGATCGCCTATAGCGCCACGAGTTATTTCCTGTACCGCGGGCAGCCCATGGGGTATGAATACGAATTGACCCGACGGCTTGCAGCAGACCTGGGGGTAGAATTGGACCTCCGGATTGCCCGCAACCTGGACGAAATGCTGGAAATCCTCCAGCGGGGGGAAGTGGACCTGGTGGCCCACGGACTGGCCATCACCCGGGAACGGAAAAAAAAGGTCGCTTTTGCCGATTACCTCTACCTGACCCGGCAGGTCCTGGTACAGCGAAAACCCGCCGGGTGGCGGCGGCTCACCCGCGACCAGATCCGGGACCGCCTCGTCCTGGACCCGGTGGAACTCATCGGGGATACGGTTAGCCTCCGCAAGAATTCCTCCTACCTGGAACGCGTCAACAACCTCTCCCAGGAGATCGGGGGCATTATCCATGTAGACACCCTGGACGGCAACCTGGCCACGGACGAAATTATCCAGATGGTGGTGGATAAAAAGATCAAATACACCTTTGCCGACCAGAACCTGGCCCGGATCAACGCCTCCCACCACCCCATCCTGGACGTGAGCGTCCCGGTGAGCTTCTCCCAGCGAATTGCCTGGGCGGTTTCCAGGGATTCCCCCGGGCTGCTCAAAGCCATCAACCAATGGCTTGAACGGGAGAAAAAAGAGACCGATTACTATGTCATTTTTAATAAATACTTCAAGAACCGGCGCAATTTCAGCCGGCGCGTAAACAGTCCCTTCTACAGCCTGAATGAGGGGAAGATCAGCCCGTACGACACGCTGATCAAACGGGAAGCGCGGGAAATGGGCTGGGACTGGCGCCTGCTGGCCTCCGTGGTCTACCAGGAGTCCCGTTTCAATGCCACGGCCCAATCCTGGACCGGGGCCTCGGGCCTGATGCAACTGATGCCCGCCACGGCCGAGGAACTCGGGGTGGCCGACCGGACCAATCCCCGGGAGAATCTGGAAGCCGGGGCCCGGTACCTGGAAGCACTGTACCAGCGCTTCCCCACGGTCACGGATTCCCTGCAGCGCATCAAGTTCACGCTGGCCTCATACAATTGCGGCTACCAACACGTAGAAGATGCGCGCAAACTGGCAGACGTCAGGGGGTATGACAAGGATTGCTGGGACGAAAACGTAGACCGGATGTTACTTGCCCTGAGTACGCCTGACAATTACCTGAATGAGGTGGTGGACTACGGCTATGTGCGGGGGGAAGAACCTTACCGGTACGTCAAACAGGTTTTTGAGCGGTTTGAGCACTATCGCTCTGTATTACAGGACATAGGGCCCGACATGGCATCGGTTCCCTGAGATACAATGATTCCATCCCGGCAGTACCCCCGCGGCAGATTCGCAAATTGAGGTTCCGGAAGCCCTGACAACGAATGGCCGTTGCCGCCTTAACGCCCGCCGTTGGCCTGCAAGTCCTGCAGGCAGGCTGCATCCAGGCTGGGAACGTTCCCCCCGGAAATCATATTGACCAAGCCCTCGCCGGTTTCCGCAGTCCAGTACATCAGGCAATCCTCGGCCGTGCAATGGCGACCGTGTTCGGTATCCTGGTGCTGGGTTTGCAGTGGGGTCCCCGCGTTCACCAGGCCCAGCAGATGGCCGAACTCATGGTTGACCACGGTAGTTTCCAGGACGGTCGTGGATGGTGCCAGGGGCTGTCCGCTGAATTCCCGGATGGTCTCCCCAAAAACGACAAAGGAGGTATTCCGGTAGGCAATCCCCAGGACAGACCCGGATTCCGTGTTTCCTTCAAAGGAACCGTCCAGAAAAATACCGCATACCGCCAGGTTGTCTGTGGTTGAGAACAGCGTGCGCACCTCGTCTTCCAGTTCCCGGATGTCCTGGGTGGAATAGACGTCCTGGCCGGGCGATGCGATTTCCCGCAGGGTGAGCGATATGCCGTCCGGTTTATTCAGGCGCTCCCGGAGGAAGTCCTGGAAATTATCGACGGTAGCCTGGGTGGGCCGCATGCCTTCCACATAGAGCAATTGCAATGAAAGCCCGCCGAAGGTTTCGCCGGACAAGAGGTCGGCTGCGGATTCACCGACAGCGCCGCGGTACCCCGGGCCCCCGTCCGGGGAGCCATTTCCGGCAGGGTCGCCGGCCGGGTTGTCATCCATTGCATCGGTAGAACAGGCGGTTGCCAACAATAATAAGAACAAGCAGAGGTATTGGAACTTGCGCATAGAGGGAATTTTCGGGTTCACTTTGCCACTGTAACGAAAAGCCCTGCAATAATCGTATGTTTTCATCAATTGACGGCAATAATTGCCATAAATTCGAGTTGTAACAATATTCATGATGTTTCGTAAGAATTTTCTACTTTCGTACAAGCTGACCAAATAATGATACTCAACGACTTGCTGCTACTCCAGGCGCCGATCCCCATCGCCGCCCTGGACCAGGACCTGAAATTCCAGGGTTTCTCCGAGGCCTGGCACAACCAGTTCCGGACGGACCGGAGCTCCAAAGGGTCCCGGATTGCAGAAGTCTTCCCCGATATGCCGGAGGAGCTCTTCCTGGATCTCTCCTATTGCCGGGAGGGACTCGAGCGATCCAACGACAGGATATTCTACCAACACGCCGACGGTAAAATTGCCTGGTATTCCTGGAAAATGTCCCCCCTGGCCGCCGATGGCCCAATGCCCGGAGGCATCCTCCTGGTCCTTGAGGATATTACCGATCAGATGCGGGACCGCGACCTTTTTGAAAAAATGGAGCGGGTAGCCAGGATCGGGACCTGGGAGGTAGACATGGTGAAGAATCAGATTTTCTGGTCGCCGAACTTGCGGGCGCTGCACGAGGTACCCCCGGATTATGAACCGGTTATGGAGGAGGTAATCAAGTTTTACAAAGAAGGGGCCAGTAAGGACCTGGTGCTCAAGGTGCTGGACGAGAATGTCCGTACCGGGGAGCCCTGGGATATTGAAGTGCAGCTCATCACCGCCAAAGGACGGGAAATTTGGGTCCGGGGGATTGGCGAGGTAGACATACATAACGGCAAGTGTATCCGGATTCGCGGAACCATGCAGGATATCGACAAACGAAAAAAAGCCCGGCTTGAATTCAAAAAAGTGAGCGAGCGCCTGAATATAGCCAAAGAGGGTGCTGAAATCGGTATTTGGGATTTTGACGTCGTTGGGCAGGAGGTTGCCTGGGACGAGCGTATGCACGACATATTCGGCATTGAAGCGAAAAAGTTTGAAAGCATTTTTGCCGCCTGGCAGGCAGCCTTGCACCCGGATGACCGGGAGTGGGTCAGGGAAAGAATGGGCCGCGACCTGCAATCTGCCGGGAAGTTCCAGATGGACTACCGCATTGTACGGCCGGATGGGGAAACCCGGTGGATCCACGATGAGGGAAACATAGTCAGGGACCCCGATGGGAAGCCCCTGCAGGTAATCGGCGCCGCCTGGGATGTCACCCGGCAAAAAATGGCCGAGGAGGAGATGAAAAAACTCCTGAATACCACCGTCAGCCAGAATGAGAGCCTGTTGAATTTTGCGCATATCGTATCGCACAACCTGCGGTCTCACGCTACCAACCTGTCGATGATCACCCAATTCCTCCTGGAGGACAGGATCGCCGAATCCGAACGTAAGAACGCTTTGCAAATGCTCGCCGGGGCTGCAAACGGGTTGAACGATTCAATTACCCACCTGAACGAGGTGGTACAAGTGCAGACGGGCAATCAGGAAGCACATCGGCCCGTAAACTTGTTTGCCGCTGCCCACAAAGCGGAAACCGAACTAGCCGCTTTGTTGCAGGCCGAAGGAGTCCGGCTGGACGTCGATATAGATATGGGGCTGGAAGTTATGGGCATCCCGGCTTACCTGGACAGCCTGTTTCTGAATATGATCACCAACGGGATGAAATACCGCGACCCGGAGAAAGAGAGCTTTATCCGGATCGGGGCCACCGTCGAAAACGGACGGTGCCGCATGGATTTCACCGACAATGGCCTGGGTATTGACCTGCAGCGTCACGGGGCCAAGCTCTTTGGCATGTACAAGACTTTCCACAAACACAAGGACAGCCGGGGAATCGGGCTGTTTATCACCAAAAACCAGGTAGAGGCCATGGGCGGGAAAATTACCGTGTCCAGCCAGCCGGGCGCAGGCACCACGTTCAGCGTCATACTCAATACAACCGACAATACATGAAAACACTGGAAAAAACCTGTATCGTAGACGACGACCCGATCCTGGTCTATGGGATGAAACTCATGATGAAGCAGGTAGAGTTTTGCGAGGAAATCCTGGTATTTAACAACGGGCAGGAAGCCATAGACGGGCTGCTGGATATGCTCAACCGGGGAGAGGCCTTGCCTTCGGTCATCTTCCTGGACCTGAATATGCCGGTGATGGACGGTTGGGATTTCCTCGAGTCTTTTGTCAAGATCCCCAACAACAATACGGAACGGGTTACCATATACGTGGTCAGCTCCTCGATCAACCCCGCCGACGAACAGCGGGCGCGGGAATACGAGGTAGTGGGCAACTATTTCGTAAAGCCCATAACCGAATTAGACCTGACCGGCATCCTCCAATCCGCATAAACAAACCCGCACACCCCCCCTGATAGTGTGATCTCACCTGCCAAACCAACCCAGGATAACACCCCGTCTCCGCCCCGGTCCATCCTCCTGGTGGACGACGACGAGATGAGCCTGTTTGTAAACCGGGTGGTGGTGCGTCGCACGTTCCCGGACGCCACCGTCAGCCAATTGCTCTCGGCCGGGGATGCCCTGGAGCAACTCCTCGATCCTGGGAAGACTTTGCCGGACCTGCTGATCATGGATGTCAACATGCCCGTGATGGATGCCTGGGATTTTATGGAAGCCCTTTCCGGGGCGGAGCGGGACCTCAGCGGGATGAAACTCTATTTCCTGACCGCAGAAGTGCAGCCATCCGACCAGGCCCGTATTGAAAAATACGACCTGCAGGATGCTATGCGGGTGAAGCCGTTAAGCGAAGCAATGCTCGCTGAGATGGTGCATTAGGCCGGCGTTCTTACTGCTGTCAATCTTTCGTTTGCAATCTGTAAATTCCGGACCGCCTTCATCCGATTGTCGTACAATCCTCCGCTTTGTAAAATTCCGTAACTTCTCCCCGCCAGCTGTGAGTCGGCCTTTTTGGCCCGCAGGTGCAAGTACCAATCAGCTAAAAAACAACGATTAATGAAATACTACCTGTTTCCCGTATTGCTGCTGTTTCTGGCAGCCTGCAAAACCGAACCGGCACCCCCCCAGCCCCCGATAGCCGAAAAATCCCCGGAACAACTAGAAATACACGGCGACACGCGCACGGACGACTACTTCTGGATGCGCCTGAGCGATGCCCAGAAAAACGCGGAGGATCCGGACGAGCAAACCGCCAGGGTCCTGGACTACCTCCGGGCGGAAAACAACTATCTGGAGGCTGTAATGCAGCCGACAGAGGCCTTGCAGGACAGCCTGTACGAGGAAATCGTGGGGCGGATGGCCCCGGACGACGCCTCGGTACCGGTAACCCTCAATGGGTATAGCTATTACATCCGGTATGAAGAAGGCAACCAGTATCCGCTCTACTGCCGGAAATCCCTGGAGGAAGGGGCCGAGGAGGAAATCCTGCTGAATGGTCCGGAAATGGCCGAAGGCAAGGCGTACTTCAGCATCGGGGAACGGGAAGTCAGCGAAAACAACCAGTGGCTGGCATTTTCGGTGGACACCGTCTCGCGCAGGCAGTACACCGTTTATTTCAAGAACCTGCAAACCGGGGAGGTCCGGGACGAGCGAATCGAAAATGCCCAGGGCATCACCTGGGCCAATGACAACAAGACCGTATTCTACGGCAAGAAGGATCCGGAAACGCTGCGGATTTTCCAGGTTTACAAACACGTCCTGGGCACGGACCCCGCCACGGACGAATTGGTTTATGAAGAAACCGACCCCACCTTCCAGAGCTTTGTTTACAAGAGCCGGTCGCGCGACTACCTGTTGCTGATCTCGTCCCACTCGGAGTGGACCGAATACCGCTACCTGGATGCGAATACCCCGGACGGGGACTGGCAATTGTTCCAGCCGCGGGAAAAGGGGTTGATCCATTACGTGGACCATATCGGCGACCGTTTTGTGATCCGCACGAACCTGGAGGCCCCGAATTACCGCCTGATGTACTGTGGGGAAGACGCTACCGGAAAATCGGCCTGGGAGGACTTTATCCCGTACAACCCGGAGGTCCTCTTCCAGGGCATGGACCATTTTGAGAACTTCTCGGTCCTCGGGGAGCGGAAAGACGGGCTTGTGCAATTGCACGTGATCGACCGGCGGGACATGTCCGAGTACTACATCGATTTTGAGGATGCGGCGTACCGGGTATACACTACCGGCAACCCAGAATACAACACGGACGTACTGCGGTTTGAATATTCGAGTTTTTCAACCCCGACCGTCGTCTACGATTACGACATGGCCACCCGGGAGCGGACCGTCATGAAACAGGACGAGGTGCTGGGCGGCAGCTTCGACCCCGCCAATTACCAGACGGAGCGCATTATGGCAGAGGCCCGGGACGGGGCGCAGATCCCGGTATCCATCGTCTACCGCAAGGGTACGCCCAAGAGTGCGGAGACCCCGTTACTGCTCTACGGCTATGGATCGTACGGTTCCAACCAGGACGCCTCCTTCAGCTATCCGCTGATCAGCCTGCTGGACCGCGGCTTTACTTTTGCAATCGCACATATCCGGGGCAGCCAGACCCTGGGGCGGCAATGGTACGAGGATGGAAAACTCCTGAACAAAAAGAACACTTTCTACGACTTTATCGACAGCGGGAAGTACCTGGTGGAACTGGGGTATACGTCCCCGGACCACCTGTACGCCCAAGGGGGCAGCGCTGGCGGCCTGTTGATGGGCGCCGTGGTGAATATGGCCCCGGAACTGTGGAACGGGGTGATTGCCGCCGTTCCGTTTGTGGATGTGATCTCCACGATGCTGGACGAATCCATCCCGCTCACCACTTTTGAGTTTGACGAGTGGGGCAACCCGAAAGACCCGGAGTACTACGAATACATCAAATCTTATTCCCCTTACGACAATGTGGAGCGGAAGGAGTACCCGCATATGCTGGTTACCACAGGCTACTGGGATAGCCAGGTACAGTACTGGGAACCCGCCAAATGGGTGGCCAAGCTGCGGGACTATAAAACGGACGACAACGTGCTGCTGCTGGACACAAACATGGACGTGGGGCACGGCGGGGCATCCGGACGTTTTGAACGCTACCGGCGCACGGCCCTGATGTACGCCTTCCTGCTGCAGCTGGAGCGGGGCGGGTTCTAGGCGGGTCCTCGTACCCCGTGATTCCCTTGCGTTATACAAAAAAACAAAGCCCGCGACCCAATTGGGTCGCGGGCTTTCCTGCCATCAGGTGATTCTGGTTTATTCAGCCGGGGCATCCAGCCATTTCGTGCTCAGGTAGGCACTGGAACGGGTAATTTTCCCCTCGTCATTGAAATCGTGGATATACAGGGCGGGCATCACGATTTTGTGGCCGTCGGCTTTTCGCGTCATCCGGATATTCCACCAGCTCTGTACCACCTTACCGTCGCGCAGGTCGTACTCCAGGTAATCGGGGTATCCCACCACGTCGATACTCGTAATGTCAAAGGTTTCCCAGATTTCCTCATTCCGTGCCTTGGCTTCTTCCAGGGACATCGATTCCCCCCGCTCCATTTCCAGGCTGCTAAACCGGGCCTTCTCGTCAAAGAAACTATAAGCCGTCTCAAAATCGTCGTGCTCAAAAGCGTGCATCATCCGGCGGACACTGTTGATATTGTCGTGGTGGTTGTAGATAGTCCCGTTTTCGCGGTCCTGGAAACTCTCGCCAATTTCCCGGTATATTCGCTCGTTGTGGTAACTGATCTCCAGGTCCACCTTCCCGTCCTTCAGCCGGTACATCCGGTGGATGGGCACGTCGATCTTGACCCCGGAGCCGTTATGGACCCCTTTTAGCTGGCTCCAGTTCTGTACCCAGAGGGCTCCGTCCTTGTATTCCAGGGCATCCGGGTAGGACCCCTGCAACGGTTCGATGCTGAGGTAAGAGATGTTGTTTTTCCAGAAGTTGACGCGTCCCAGGTATTGTTCTTTGGTTGCGCCTTTGGCGTCTTTGTTCGGCGTAGAACCGTTAAAGGCCCGGAAATCTTCGTGGAGGAATCCCGCCACGGCCGCGCTGTCTCCCGCTACAAAGGCGTCGACCAGGGCGTTGACGGTTTCAATGGCCGGGTGTTCGATATAAATCGTCCCGTTTTTTTTGGATTGTCCATAGGCCATGGTCAGGCCCAGCAGGACAACGATAAGCAGTGCTTTTTTCATTTTAATAGGTTTTGGTTGATTATTTGAATATAGGCAGTCTCAGAAGGTACGAAATAAAAGCAGCCAACCTACCGGAGGATGAAAATAAATTACTGATTTTCAATTATTTATGTGTGGGAAAACTCCTCTGTGCCGATTGAAGTCTTGCGTAGGGGGCCAAGGAGATAAAGACGTCATTCAGAAAAGGGATAAAGGCAGAAGCCCTGAAGTGGGCCTGGGGAGGATCCGCAGCGCGTCAGTCTATCTCCCCCTCCATCAATTCGAGCATTTCCAGAATGCGGTCGCGAAGCGTCCCGGATTGGATGTTGGTTACCTGGTGGTAGGTGATGGCCTGGGCAATCATGCCCTCGAGTTCGACGTCTTTGAGCACCTCCCGGAGGTCCATGGGCCTGGGTGATTGGTCGATGGTCAGCTTGACGGAATTTTTTTTGTCGAGGGCTTCCGGGGGGGAATAACCATCCTTCCACACGGCGTCGTTGACATTCCTGGAGACCCCCAGCCGGTTGTAGGCGGGCGCCAGGATTTCCGAGCGGAATTTCTGGTACTGCAGTTCCAGTTCCTGTACCTGGTAGACCTCCGAAGACCAGTTCGACAACAGCCGCACCAGGGAATCGTTCCGGATCAGGCGGAGGTTGCTGCTTCCCACGATATCGTTCACAATCGGGTCGAAGGTAGGGTCCCTGACGAGCTTCCAGAAGGCATCGTATATCGCATTTTCTTCGATGTTTGCAGGGTGGTCGATCTGTTCCAGCAGGAAGTAGCTCGCTTCCAGCGCCTCGTTGCGCATAAAAATCTTCTCATCCAGCTGCGCCAGGTTGCTTTGGTATTCGCTGTGCAACTGTTTTAGTATGGACTGTTCCGTTGCCCGTTCCTTCAGGCCCTCGTTCCAGTTGTTAATCTGCAGGGCAATCAAAATCCCGATGACGACCAGGAAGATCTCGCCAACGGCATAAAGCAAATACCTGCTGAATTTGTTCTCGGCCAGGAGCCTTTGGCGGATTTTTCGGAAGAATTTGATCATGGTCCGGCGGTTGGCTTAAATGTAGAAAATTTTGCCAATCCCTGATGTTCTGCCCAAAATTCCCCGTTCGCCCGATGCCCTGCCCGATTAAATTTCGATTTTATCCGCTACAGCCCAGGGCCTCCATTTCCCGGGCAATTTTCAGGCTTTGGGGGATGATGTACCGCGGCCGGAAAAATTCCATTAGGTAAACCAGGTAGTTGTGATTCATCGTTTCGGCGCTGGCGGGGGTATTCGGGAAATTTGACTGCACTAAATCGAAATAATAACTATATACGTAATGATTTATCAGCTCTTGGAACCCGGTAAGCTTATGAATATAATCCATCATCAAATCGGTTTTCTCCTCTTCATTCAATTCAGGGGCTTCCATCCCTTCCGCACAGTACATAAATGTGGTGGAACTGGCCATCGCCAGGGTCTGCATTCCATAGGCGTCGCATGCAGACAGGGTCATATCGCCCAATTTATGCTCCCGCACCAGTTTTAAATACATATAGACGTACGATTCCATCATGGCCACACACTTCAGATATTTGGTGTCCAACGAAGCGAAAAACTCCGGGGTACTTTCCCTCATTCGCTCCAATTCCGCCTCCCAGGTTTCCGCGGCTTCCGAATTCGTTCCCTCGTTGGGCTGGCCCTCTTCTTGCGCATTGGCCTCGTTTTCCATTTGCGCGGTTTGCATCATGGATTCCATAAAATCCTGGCTCCAGGCCGCCGATGGGGTCAGGAGCAGGAGCATCCATAAACAGATCAGGTGTTTCATCTTATTTGTTTTTCAGTTTATCATAAAGTCTGGTAGCCAGGCGGTGTTCGTTATCCCGCACATGTCAGTATCCGAGCAAACAACCAGGTCCCTGGAAACATCGGGCTGGATCCGATAGAATATACCTATTGCCTGCGTGATCCGATAGCACAGATGTAACAAGCTATACCACATCGGTAACACGGGGTGCCCGGAGGCGGAGAATAGGAGTTATTTGCAGGGGAGTTCCAGTAATTGCTTGAAAGGTCGGGTTGAAATACCTCTGCCGAAGTTTTTCCAAACGACTTTGTAAAACCATGGAAAAGACAGGAATGGGTAGTGAGGGTTACAAAATAAGCCCCTGCGGATTGAACAAGACTACCGGTGCAGCCGGCTCACGGGAAAGTTAGCACATCCGCCCATCTCAAGAGGTACATGGCCAGAAAGGTAATTCCCGTACTGATCGCTATAATGCTCTCCCAATAAAACGTCCGTTGGCCCCATACATTTCTCCTCTTTTTACCAAATTCCGCTTTAAACCGGCCTACCGAAAGTTTCCAGACCAAAAAAGTGGTTATTACAAAAATAGCGATAGCCGTTATTGCCGCTGCGGTTGCTTCCATGGGTCTGGGGAGTATATTGATTCGTCAGGAAATTAGTTGCGGTTGGGGCTCCGCTTTCCCGTTTTCATCTCCCCGGTTTGTTCGTTTTAATCATAGCTGATCCGATCGCGTATACTGCCATCCGACCGGTGGATGATCACATCCGCCTTGTACTTCCTGGCCAGTCGCCTGGCCTTGCGAATAGCGGTGTCCTGACGCAGGTGTTTGGAGGTGATGCGTTTGTTGCCCTCCCGCCTGACGGCCCACCTGTCTTTATAGGGCACCACATGCTGGTGCCAGGTCCTCCCCCGTTTGTTCTGGCGGGCGCTTTTAAAAAAGACCTCTGCGAGTTCGATTAATATGTCGATCCAGGAGCGGGACGTAGTGCCTTTGGGCATTGGGTTGGTTTTAACACTCCCCAAGATACTGTTTTCGGGGGATTTACCCCGGGGCCCTGGGTTGGCGGCTGGCGCCGCCGACCAGAGAATGACGGCTCCTGCTTGGAAGTACTTCACAGAATTGATTCCCTGGGTTGCTTTCTCCTTCGTCGAAAGCGACCGGGCCGAGCGGCCGCGTGAGGTCCGGTGGACCTCTCGCAGCGAGGAGCCAGCCGGTGCGTTGGCCAAGCGGCGACGGAGCATTCATGCGGCCCTGGGTTGCTTTCTCCTGCGTCGAAAGCGACCGGGCCAAGCGACCGCGTGAGGTCCGGTGGACCTCTCGCAGCGAGGAGCCAGCCGGTGCGCTGGCCAAATGACGACCGAGCATTCATGTAGCCCTGGGTTGGCGGCTGGCGCCGCCTACCAGAGAATCACCACTCCTGCAAATAGCAAACCTCCGCTTTGCTAGCGCAAATCGGCGCCTTTTCGTTCCCTTCAGAAAGTCGAAGCAAGCTTCACTTTCTTTCGGAAACAAAAAACCCCGCACGAAATCGTGCGGGGTTTGCTGCTTGATGTGGTCCCACCTGGGCTCGAACCAGGGACCCCTTGATTATGAGTCAAGTGCTCTAACCAGCTGAGCTATAGGACCCGTTTTGGAGCATGCAATATTACCACTTATTTCGGGAGGCTGCAAGCCGAAAATCCATTTGGGGACGGTGATTCCGGCTGGGGTCCGCGAGCGAGAACCGACGGTTTCACACGGGTGGATCAGACGCGCTCCTGGGGCGGGATCCTGGCTGTGGTCGGACCTGGTCAGCCGGGGCCGGCGCTTAATTATATTTTTTTATCTCCCTAAACTTCAGTAATTTAAGTAGGTTAAAACAACGTAGCCATGGGAACAATCAAAACTTGGGACAAGTGGGCGGACGCCCACTCCTATTACGGTTTGGATGTGCTTCGGGTGGCCCTGGGGGTATTCCTGTTTGTGAAAGGGGTGAGCTTTATGTCCAACCTGGACCTGTTCATGAGCATGATGCGGCCCTACCAGGACCTGCCGGGAAGCTGGATCATCCTGCACTATGTGGCCGCGGCGCATTTTGTCGGCGGCTTTTTTATCATTATCGGCCTGCTCACGCGATGGGCCGTAGGGTTTCAGATCCCCATCCTTTTCGGGGCGATTATGACGAATTTCCTGGGCGAGATGATTCCCGCCAACCTGATCACGGCCATCATCGTGCTGCTGGTCTGCGTCTTCTTCTTTGTATACGGTTCCGGGAGGTTTTCGCTGGATGCCTACCTGAAGAAGTACCAGTAGGGAGTTCATCCCTAGTTATAACGGATGGAACCCGGCAACCGGATGGAACCTGTAGGTTTGGAACTGCCTCCGGATGTGCCGGTTTGTGCCGGAAGCTTGCACAGGCGAAGCCCTAGCCCATATCCTGGCAGAGTTCCACCAGGACGCCGTGGGTGCCTTTCGGGTGGAGGAAGGCCACCAGTTTGTTGTCTGCCCCTTTTTTGGGCTCCTCATTGAGTACGGTAAACCCCTCGGCCCGGAGACGGGCCATCTCGGATCGGATATCTTCCACGTCGAAGGCGATGTGGTGGATGCCCTCGCCCCGCTTTTCGAGGTATTTGGCAATCGGGCTGTCCGGGGAAGTGGCTTCGAGCAGTTCCACCTTGTTGGGGCCGGAGCGGAAAAATGCGGTGCGCACCCCTTCCGAGGCAACCTCCTCCGTCTTGTAGGCCGGGCTGCCCAGGAGTTTTTCATACAAGTCGCCGGCTGCTTTCAGATCATTTACCGCGATCCCAATATGTTCGATTTTGCGCATTCCCGGGGCGTTTTCCTACGAAAATAAGCCATTTGTGTGTACTTTTGGGCTGTGGAAACGCAACGACAGAAAAAAATCGCCGGCCTCCTCCAGCAGGACCTGGCAGAAATGCTCCAACGGGCGGCCGTCGACGGCGGGCTCCAGGGGATTATCCTTTCGGTGACCAAAGTCCACGTCACCTCAGACCTGTCCATTGCCAAAGTATATGTGAGTATCTTCCCGGTCAAAGAGGCCACGGGCCTGATCAAGGGGATCCAGGCGCAAAAGGCACAATTCCGTCACGAACTGGCCCGGCGCACGCGCAACCAGCTCCGGCGCGTTCCCGAACTGCAATTCTACCTGGACGATTCCCTGGAATACATCGAGAATATCGAAAAGTCGCTCAAGGAAGGGGAAGACCCCATCGAGAACCCGGACCTGCTGCCCCGCCGCAAAAAATCCTGAGCGTGAACTTCCCGCTGTACATCGCCCGGCGCTATGTCCGTTCCAAAAGCAGCCAGAACGCGGTCAATATCATCAATGCAGTCACTTTCGGCGTCATTGTCATCGGCTCCGCTGCCCTGTTTATCGTCCTCTCCGGTTTTGCGGGGTTAAAAACCTTCAGCCTGTCTTTCAGCAACACGTTCGACCCGGACATGCGCATTGTCCCGGCCAGCGGGAAGACCTTTGCCTTTGGCCCGGAACAAACTGCGGGGTTGCGGGACATCCCGGGGATCGCCTCGTATTCCAGGGAACTGGAAGAACGCGTTTACCTCACCCACGACCAGCGCAGCATGATTGCCTATATCAAAGGGGTGGATTCCGCCTACAACCGCACCACGGGCATCGACAGCACCATCTATATGGGGCTCTGGGACCTCAGCGCCCAACAGGCGGTTTCCGGGATCTCCATCGCCTCCCAGCTCTCGCTGAGCGTTCAGAATTACCGCTCCCCCCTCATCGTACTGGTCCCGAAACCCGGAACGGGCAACCTCTCCCCCCAGGGCCTGGGCGACCAGCCCTACAACCAGATGGCGGTGATCCTCTCCGGAATCTACCAGATTGAGGAGGGGCTGGATAAAAAATACCTGTTTGCAGACCTCGGGCTGGTGCAGGCGCTGCTGGAGCGCGACAGCCTGCAGGTATCCGGGGTGAACCTGAGACTCACACCGGAGGCCGATGAAGCAGCCGTGCTGTCGGCCGTGCGTGATACCCTGGGTAGCGGCGTGGAAGTCCGTACCCGTCGCCAGCTCAACCAGACGCTCTACCGGATGCTGAATACCGAAAACCTCGCAACCTACCTGATCTTTACGCTGGTGTTAATCATTGCGCTCTTTAACGTGGTGGGGGCCATCATCATGATGATCCTGGACAAGCAGCTCCATACCCGCACCCTCTATTCGCTGGGGCTCACCGTTAGGCAGCTCCGCCGGATCTATTTCCTGCAGGGGGTACTGGTTACCTGTGCAGGCGGGGTAATCGGGGTATTGATCGGGGTGGCGCTGATCGGGTCGCAACTCGCCTTTGGCTGGCTGATGATCACCCCGTCCCTGGCCTACCCGGTGGCCCTGAGCTGGGCGAATGTGGGGATTGTTCTGGCCACCATAGCCGTGTTGGGGGTCATCGCCGCCCGCATTGCGAGCAACCGCATAAACAAAAAGATGCTGAGCCTGTAGCGGTCCAATCCGGGAACGGGGATCGGGAATTCAGGCAAACTCGTGGGTGGCAAATGCCTCCAGGGCCTCGTCGAAGGCGGCAAATACGTCGGCCGAGTCGTCGCTGGTAACCATCTTCATCCGGTAGGGCTTAAAATTCGGGATCCCTTTGAAGTAGTTCGTGTAGTGCCGGCGGGTTTCAAATACGCCGAGCTTTTCCCCCTTCCAGTCGATGGCCATCTGCAGGTGGCGGCGCGCTGCTGCCACGCGTGCCTCCATGTCCGGCGGCGGCAGGTGCTCCCCGGTTTCGAAATAGTGCTTTACCTCCCGGAAAAACCACGGGTAGCCAATGGATGCCCGGCCAATCATCGCCCCGTCCAGGCCGAATTCGTCCCGCATGCGAACCGCTGCCTCCGGGGTGTCCACATCCCCGTTCCCAAACACCGGAATGTGCATCCGCGGGTTGTTCTTTACCTCGGCAATGGGTCGCCAGTCTGCCTCCCCTTTGTACATCTGCACCCGGGTCCGGCCGTGGATGGCGATGGACTGGATGCCCACGTCCTGGAGCCGTTCGGCCACCTCGACGATCTTAATGGAATTGTGATCCCAGCCCAGGCGGGTCTTCACCGTCACGGGCAGGTGGGTCCGTTTCACCATCGCCTCGGTGAGTTTTACCATCAGCGGGATGTCGCGCAGGATCCCGGCCCCGGCATTCTTGCAAACCACTTTTTTAACCGGGCAGCCAAAATTGATATCGATAATGTCCGGCCCGGTCTCGGTAACGATATCCACAGCCTGGAGCATGGAGTCCAGTTCGGCCCCGAAGATCTGGATGCCGATGGGCCGCTCCTTTTCATAGATGTCCAGCTTCACCACGCTTTTGGCGGCATCCCGGATCAGACCCTCGGACGAAATGAATTCCGTGTACATCACATCGGCCCCCTGTTCCTTGCAGAGCGTGCGGAAGGGCGGGTCGCTCACATCCTCCATCGGGGCGAGCAGCAACGGGAAATCCGGGAGTTCCACTGGGCCGATACGTACCATAAATTGCTGTTTTTGCGCTACAAAGCTACGAATAAGGTGGATTTCCGGGCAAATCAATCCTCCACGATCCGGTCCCGCTCCGTATTCCGCAGGTCGGCTCGCCGGCTTTGCAGGCGGTAATTCCCGAAATTATAGGTGAATCCCAGCCGGATAAAACGGGTTTCGGGGCGGGAGTAAAACGCATTGTCCTGGTTGGCGTACCGGGAGGTGTACGTGGCATTGGCCCGTCCGAGCAGGTCCTCGGCCACCAGGCTCAGGGAGGCCCGGCCCTGCCAGAGCGATTGGCGGAGACCGGCGCTCAGGGCAATCGTTTCCGATCGCTTAAACGACCCGTGGAGGAAGCCGCTCAGGTACAGCAGGGAGACATCCCCGGTAAGCGTGCCGTCCCCCGAAAGCGTCAGTGAATTGTTGAGGTAGCCGTAATACCCGCTGACGCGGTTGGTGTAGGTTTCCTGCTCGCTCAATACGGCGAGCAGCGTCTCCTCCTCGTAAAAAAGAGAATTGTAGGCGTAAACCTGCCACCAATCCAACAGGGCTTTGGATACTGTGAAGTCCAGCCCGTAGGAAATGCTCCCCAGCGTGTTCTGCTTAATTTGCAGTAGGGTCTGGTTTTCGTTGTCCTGGAAGCTGAGCGTACTGATGTACCGGCCGTTATCCCGGTAATACAGGTCTATAAAATACGTGTTGTCCAGGGAGAGGTTCAGGTTGAAGTTGTGGCTGAAATTCGGGACGAGGTTCGGGTTGCCCTCATTGTAGTCGTTTTCATTCAGGAAGAACCGGAAAGGGTTCAGGTCCTGGTAATTTGGCCGCGTCAGCCGCCGGTTGTAGGTTAGCGCCATGCTGTGCTTTTCCCCCAGGGAGCGGCCGAGGTACAGCGTGGGAAACCACTCCAGGTAGTCCTGGTTGTTGATCTCGTCCAGGGTTTCCGAACGGGCCCGCACCTGTGTCTGCTCGGCGCGCAGCCCCAGGCGGAGCGACCAGGCCGACCATTCCTGGTACAGGCTCGTGTAGGCGGCGTAAACTTCCTCGTCATAGGAAAACCGGTCCGTCACGGCAATGTCAAAAGGCGGCTCCATATTTACGTCCAGGTAGTCGATGGCGTTCCGGGATTCGATAAACGAGCCCCGCACCCCGGTTTCCAGGTTCCCCTTGCCGATTGGAACGTCCAGGTCCAGCTGGCCCGTGTAGATATCGATTTGCTGGTCCGCATCCGTGGCAAAGGGAAAGTCCCGGAGAAAGGCCCCGGAAGGGTCAAAGTACCGGCTGTTCCCCTCCTGGACCCGGTCCAGTTCGTAGTACGTATAGTGCGCATTGGCCTTCAGGGAAGCCCCCTTCTCCCCCAGGCTGCGGCGGTAATTCAGTTCAACCGAGGCGTTGAGCCGGTCCTCGTCCAGGACGGAACGGGTTACCAGGGTGGAGTCCGGGCTTCCCTGTCCGTTGCGCATCTCGGTGCCCAGGGTATACGCATGCTCCTGGTCCGGGGAATACAACAGGTTTGCCGTCAGGTTCAGCTCGTCCCGGTCCGAAGGGGTAAAGTCCAGGATCAGGTTGCCCTGCTGCGCCTGGGAACGCGTTATCCGGTCCATCCGGGTTTCCCAGTTGGCAAAGACCGCGTTGCCGGCGTCGATAAAGTTGATGTAGCTGTCCGAGACCTTCAGTTCCTTGCGGGGGGCGATGGAATAGCTGGCGAGCAACCCGAATTTTTCGGTCTTGAAGAACTGGCTGGTGCCCAGGCTGTATTTGGGGAATACCGCCTGGGTATACTCCCCCCGAACACTGCCCTTATACCCGGGGAGGATGTTTTGCCGGGTGCGGATATTCAGCACCGGGCCGTCGCTCGCTTCAAAGCTCGCCGGGGGTAATGGGATGACCTCAACGGACAGGATCATATCCCCCGACAACCCCCGGAGCAATTCCAGCACCTCGTCCTGCCCGAGCTGGACCTTGCGGCCGTTCAGGTAGATGGTGGCCGGTTGCCCCCGCACCTCAAGGGATTCCGGGCCGGCAATGACCCCCGGGGCATTCCTGAGGATGTCCCAGGTGCTGCCGGAACTCAGGACGGTGTTTTCCACCTTAAAGACCACCCGGTCTGCCTGCCGCTCAATGACCGGTCGCTTCCGGGTCACTACCACCTCGTCGAGCTGTTCGGCATCTTCCGACAGGATCAGGGCCCCGAGCCGCAGGTCCGAGCGGACCTCTACGGGGACAGGGCGGGCCGAATATCCAAAGTACTGGGGCTGGAACAGGTAGAGGTCCGGGGCGATGCCGTCGATTGAGAAATAGCCGGATTCATCCGAGGAGGTCCCGCTTACCCGGACGCTGTCCGCGTTGAGCAACAGGATGTTCGCATAGGGCAATGGGGTACCGCCGGTATCCTTGACGAAACCGGAGACCGAGTAGGTCTGGCTGTGCAGGGCGAGGGGGCAAATCCCCAGCAAAAGCAAGGTTCGTAACTTCAATTTCTGTCTGGGCTGGTATAAATCTAAACAATTTACCGGGCCAACCCGCCAAAATTTGGAAGAATTAGACTACCTGCACCCCGGGCGGCCTTACGCCCTGTCCCGCCTGGCTAGAAACCAATCTCTGCGGTTACCCGCTTCCCGTTGCGCGCCACCACCACTGTGGTGCTGTCCCCGGGCTCAAAGGCCGACAGGGCCCGCATATAGCTCATCATATCCGTTACCGTGCTGTCGCCCAGTTGTACCACCACATCCCCTTTCTGCAGGCCGGCCCGCTGGGCGGGTTTGTCTTCGCTCACGCCGTCAATCCGCATGCCGGTACCGTCAAAGAGGTAGTCCGGGACCACGCCGAGTCCCACCTTAAACCGGGGCACTTCCTCACTCTCGTTTTTGGTCTTCCGAAAGGCGATTTCCCGCTGGCTTTCCAGATCTGCGGCTATCGCCAGGATGTAATCCGAAATCTGCGCCATCCCCTCGTAATTGAGTTTCTCCGAATCGTCCGAAGGCCGGTGGTAATCTTCGTGCTGACCGGTGAAGAAGTGGAGTACGGGGACATCCTGCAGGTAAAAGGACGTGTGGTCGGAAGGGCCAACGCCGGATTCCTGGAGTACGAGGCGGAATCCCGGGTTCCGGGAACGGAGCACCTGGTTCCAGATGGGGCTGGTCCCCGTACCGCTGATGGACAGGGTGCTGTCCGGGCGGAGCCGGCCCACCATGTCCAGGTTAATCATATACGCGGGCTTGCCGAAATCGCCGGTGGGGTTCTTGGTGAAATAGTTAGACCCCAGCAGGCCCATTTCCTCCCCGGAGAAGGCAATGAACAGGTAGTTGTCGCGGGCTTCCTGCACGCCTCCTGCCGCGCGTTCAGCCAGGTCCCGGGCCAGGCGGAGCATAACCGCCACCCCGCTGGCATTGTCGTCCGCCCCGTTGTGGATGGCCGAGTCTCCCCGGTGCAGCGAACCTTCGCCCCCCATCCCGAGGTGGTCGTAATGCGCCCCGATCACCACGGTGCGCTCCCCCCCGTTATTGAGCAGGCCCAGGACATTCCGGGCGGTGACCGATCCGTCCGAATGGTCGCCATACGCTACCTCCCCATGCGGGTCCTGCCGGGGGCGGAAGCTGAAGTCCTGGAAATAGCTGCCTTCCTCCCCGGCCGGTTCCAGGCCGATGGCCTCCATCCGGCGCGCCAGGTACCCGGCCGCCAGACGGGCCCCTTCCGACCCGGTGCGGCGGCCTTCCAGGGAATCGCTGGCCAGGATGTGCACATCGTCTTCCAGGCTGGCGGCAGGCGCGGCCGTCTCGGCACAACTCCCGGCGAGCAGCCCAACGGCCCCCGACATCAGAATTCCTGCAAAAAGGTTGTAATACTTCATGGCTTCCTTCTATTTTTACCAAAATTACGCATCTCCATGAGAATCTTACTTTTACTCTTGTTGGGAATTTGCACCATGGCCTGCAAGGACGGCAAAAAGCCGGAGCCCGGCGCGGGCGGGGCTTCCGATCCTGCCGATAACCCGGCCGCTGGAAGCGCTGCCGGCAGCCCCATGGCCGCATCCTCCGACACGCTCATCTACCCGGGCGAGACGCACTTTAAATCCATCCGCCAGGTCACTTTTGGCGGCGACAACGCAGAGGCCTACTGGAGTTTCGACAACCGCCAGCTGATCTTCCAGTCGAATTACGAAAAGTGGGGGGTGGAATGCGACCAGATGTTCCTGATGGATGCCGGGGAAACTTTCAACGGTAGCGTCCCGCCCATGGTCAGCACGGGGATGGGCCGTACCACCTGTGGCTATTTTATGCCGGATAATGAACACATCCTCTACGGCTCCACCCACCTGCGGGACCCGGAATGCCCGGAGGTGCCCCTGCGTGAAAACGGCAAATACGTCTGGCCGGTATACGATTCCTTCGACATCTTCGTGGCCGACCTCCAGGGGAATATCGTCGACCAGCTGACGGACGAGCCCGGGTATGATGCCGAGGCCACCGTGTCTCCCCAGGGCGACCGGATTGTCTTTACCTCCGACCGGAGCGGCGACCTGGAGCTGTACACCATGAACCTGGACGGGTCGGACGTCCGACAGATCACCGACGAGCTCGGGTACGACGGCGGGGCGTTTTTCTCCCCGGACGGCACGCAGATCATCTTCCGGGCCTCCCGACCGGAGACTGAGGCGGAAATTGCCGAATACAAAGACCTGTTGTCCCGCGGCCTGGTCCAGCCCACCGAGATGGAGCTCTTTATCTGCAATGCAGACGGCAGCGACCTGAGGCAGCTCACCTTCCTGGGCAATGCCAACTGGAGCCCCTTCTTCCATCCGGACGGAGATAAAATTTTGTTTTCCAGCAACTTCGAATCCGAGGGCGGCTTCCCCTTCAACCTCTACCTCATCGGCACAGACGGCACGGGCCTGGAGCGGGTTACCCACGGGCAGACCTTCGACGCCTTCCCGGTCTTCTCCCCGGACGGAAAATACCTGGCCTTTTCGAGCAACCGGAACAACGGGGGCACCCGGGACACCAATTTGTTTATCGCCGAGTGGCAGGACTGAACCCGAAGTCCTCCGGGCAGCGCATAAATTCCGGTGCCGCCGAGCGCAATTTGATTATCTTTGCCTCCTATTTTCGGATTGCATGAAGAATATTCGGAATTTTTGCATCATCGCCCACATCGACCACGGCAAGAGTACGCTGGCCGACCGGCTGCTCGACTTTACCGGGTCGGTGACCGAGCGCGAAAAACAGGACCAGCTGCTGGACAGTATGGACCTGGAGCGCGAACGCGGCATCACCATCAAGAGCCACGCCATCCAGATGGACTATATCCACGATGGCGAACCCTATATCCTCAACCTGATCGACACCCCCGGGCACGTGGATTTCTCCTATGAGGTGTCCCGCTCCATCGCGGCCTGCGAAGGGGCCCTGCTCGTAGTGGATGCCGCCCAGAGCATCCAGGCACAGACCATCTCCAACCTTTACCTGGCCCTGGAAAACGACCTGGAAATCATCCCGGTACTCAACAAGGTAGACCTGCCCAGCGCCAACCCCGAGGAGGTGACGGACGATATCGTGGACCTGATTGGCTGCAAGCCCGGGGAAGTGATCCCGGCCAGCGCGAAGACGGGCCTGGGCATCCAGGAAATCCTGACAGCTATTATCGAACGCGTTCCGGCCCCGGCCGGCGACCCGGAGGCCCCGCTGCAGGCCCTGGTCTTTGACTCGGTCTACAACCCCTTCCGGGGCGTGGAAACCTACTTCCGGGTAATGAACGGGGAAATCCGCAAAGGCCAGCACATCAAATTCGTCGCTACGGGTAAAAAATACCATGCAGACGAAATCGGGACGCTGAAACTCAAACAGCTGCCCAAACAAAAAATTTCCACCGGCGATGTGGGCTACCTGATCACCGGCATCAAGGACGCCCGGGAGGTCAAGGTGGGGGATACCATTACGGACGCCGCCAACCCAACTCCCCAGGCGATTGCCGGGTTTGAAGACGTCAAACCCATGGTGTTTGCCGGAATCTATCCGGTGGACACGGAGGATTTTGAAGAGCTTCGCGCCTCCATGGAAAAGCTCCAGCTCAACGACGCCTCCCTGGTTTTCACCCCGGAGAGCAGCGCGGCCCTGGGCTTCGGTTTCCGCTGCGGCTTCCTGGGGATGCTGCACATGGAGATCATCCAGGAACGCCTGGAGCGGGAATTCGACATGACGGTCATCACCACGGTGCCCAACGTGAGTTATTACGCCTACACGACCAAGGACCCGGAAACGCCCTTTATCGTCAACAACCCCTCGGATTTGCCCGACCCCTCCACCATCAGCCGGGTGGAAGAGCCTTTCATCAAGGCCACCATTATCACCAAGTCGGATTTTGTGGGGAATGTGATGTCGCTCTGCATCGACAAGCGGGGGGAGATCACCGGGCAGACCTACCTCACCCAGGACCGGGTGGAACTCACCTTCGACATGCCCCTGGCCGAGATCGTCTTTGACTTCTACGACCGGCTGAAAACCGTGTCCAAGGGGTATGCCTCCTTCGATTACAGCCCCATCGGCATGCGGACTTCCAAGCTCGTGCGTGTGGACATCCTGCTGAATGCCCAGCCAGTTGACGCGCTTTCCGCCCTGGTGCACTTCGACAACGCCTACGACATCGGCAAGCGGATGTGCGAGAAACTCAAGGAGTTGATCCCCCGCCAGCAATTCGACATCCCGATCCAGGCGGCCATCGGCTCCAAGATCATCTCCCGGGAAACCATCAAGGCGCTCCGCAAGGACGTGACCGCCAAGTGTTACGGGGGGGATATTTCCCGGAAGCGGAAACTCCTCGAAAAGCAGAAAAAAGGGAAAAAGCGCATGCGCCAGGTAGGCAACGTGGAAATCCCCCAGCAGGCGTTTATGGCCGTGCTGAAGCTGAACGATTAGGCGTCCTGTTCGCCTGGCGAGCCGTTCTTATCGGCTTGCGCGTGCTGCTTGCCGTTCTCCTTCCCGACCGGCTCATCTTCTTCCTTGTCCAGGTCAAAAACCTTCCCGAGGTACACGAGTTTAAAGCCCTCGGTGATATCCGTGAAATCCTTGGAATAGGACGGGATGATGATCAGGTCGCCCTCCGGGTCCTTGAGGAAGAGCGGGATGATGTCGTCCTCGGCCTTGGTAATCTCAATCAGGCCTTCGTAGTGTTGCCGGTCCTTCAGGTCAATTTCGTGGATGGCCGGATAATGGCGGGTGGCCTCCATCAGTTTGATAAAGTCGTCCGTGTGCGAGAACAGGCCTTCCTTCGGGTTGTTCTCCGGGTCGTTCATCTCATCCGCATCCACCAGGCGGAAGGATCCGTGTTCCCCGAACTGGTTCCGGAACTTTTCAATGGCGTACTTGTTTACCACCGAGCTCGGCGTAAGCGACATCAGGTAGCCGATATCGCTCAGCTCAATATTGTCGCTCAGCGTATCCGAATAGATATCGGCGGTGAGCGCCTCCAGCCCCAGGTTCCGCGATTTTTCCACATTTGTCTGGTTGCTGTCTATCAGCACAACATGCCGGTTGTTCTTCATCAGGTACTGGCCAATAAGACGGGAGGGCTTGGCGGCCCCGATGATCAGGATGCCTTCGGATTTTTTCAGGAATACGCCCACGAGCTGTGCGAACAACCGGGCGGTGGTTGCGTTCAGCAGAACCGTCCCCAGAACGATCACGAATACCAGGGGGGTGATAAATTCTGCCCCGGGCACCTCCTGGTCAATCAGCTTGGAACCAAAGAGGGACGCGATACCGGCTGCGACGATCCCGCGCGGACCCACCCAACCGATAAACAGCCTTTCGTTGATGCTCAGGTGGGAGCCCAGAGAGGATAAAAACACCCCCAGCGGCCGGATGAGAAACACGATAATGGCAAATAACAGTGCCGTGTTCCAGTTGTAAATGAGCTGCAGGTCTACCAGGTCGATGTTGGCCGCCAGCACGATAAACAGGATGGAGATGAGCAGCACGCTCAGGGATTCCTTGAAATACAGGAGTTCCTTGAGGTTGGGGAGCTCCGTGTTCCCCATCACCATGCCCATGACCACCACCCCGAGCAGGCCGGATTCCTTGGCGAAAATATCGGACATCACAAAGACCCCCAGCACCGTGGAAAGGGCCACGACGTTGAGCAGGTAATGGGGGATGAAATTCTTCTTAATGACAAACGCCAGGGCATGGGCAAAGGTAAACCCGAAAGTGAGGCCGAATAGCAGGATTTTGCCGAATTCGATCAGGGCGGTTTTCGTATACGCCCCCCCTTCGGCCCCGACGCTGATAAACTCGTATACCAATACGGCCACCAGGGCACCGATTGGGTCGATCAGGATGCCTTCCCATTTCAGGACGGCGGAGACGTCTTTTTTAAGCGGGATGTTCCGCAGGATGGGGGTGATTACCGTGGGGCCGGTAACAATTATCAGGCCGCTGAACAAAAAAGAGATCTGCCAGGAAAGCCCGAAGATAAAATGTGCGGCGATGCCCGCGCCGAAAAATGTCACCAGGGTCCCCAGGGTGATAAGCTTGGTAATTACCGGCCCGACGTTCGCCACCTCGGAGCGCCTGAGCGTCAACCCGCCTTCAAAGAGGATGATACTGATGGCCAGGGAGACAAAATAATACAACCCCTCCCCGGGAAACAGGCCCTTGCTGCCGTTCCAGATCGGCTCGATCAGTTTCGCGCCATCCTCCGTAAATAAGGTGGAGATCGGCCCCACCAGCAACCCAATCAGGATCAGGGGCAGGATGGCGGGCAGTTTGAGCCTCCAGGCCACCCACTGCGCCACAATCCCGAGAATGACAATACCCGCCAGCTCTATCATGTGTTGGTTTTTGCGTTAAAGCCAAAAATAGGGAATCTCCCCAGTTATGAAACCCCGGCGACCCCGGCAATTTGCAGGAAGATGCCAAAATCTTTGTTAATCGCCTCGCTAATAGGGCCCCGAATTCGTATTTTGCGCGATCAGAAAACTACCTGGATGACCCTTTACCCCATCGAAACCGGGAATTTTAAGCTGGACGGGGGTGCCATGTTCGGCGTGGTGCCCAAATCGCTCTGGTCCCGTACCAACCCGGCGGATGCCAACAACATGATCGAGATGGCCGCCCGGAGCCTGCTGATCGAAGACGGCGACCGGCTGATCCTGATCGATACGGGCATGGGCGACAAGCAATCCGAAAAATTCTTCGGCTACTATTACCTCTGGGGCGACCATTCCCTGGACGCCTCCCTGGCGGCAGCCGGGTTCCACCGGGACGACATCACGGACGTCTTCCTGACCCACCTCCACTTTGACCACTGCGGCGGCAGTATTCGCTGGAATAGGGACCGGACGGGATACGAGCCGGCTTTCAAAAATGCGACCTTCTGGACGAATGAGGACCACTGGAAATGGGCCACCGAGCCCAATGCCCGGGAAAAGGCCTCCTTCCTCAGCGAAAATATTATGCCCATGCAGGAAAGCGGGCAGCTGGCCTTTATCCCGCGGGGGGCGGAGACCTTCCAGGAGGAAAGCCCCCTGGGTTTCGGCATCCTGTTTGTAGACGGGCACACGGACAAGCAGATGATCCCGCACATCCGCTATCAGGGGCAGACCCTGGTCTTTATGGCCGACCTCCTGCCAACAACCGGCCATATCCCCCTGCCGTACGTCATGGGCTTCGATACGCGCCCGCTGCTAACCCTGAAGGAAAAAGCGGCCTTCCTGGACCGGGCCTACCGGGAAAACTACGTGCTTTTCCTGGAGCACGACGCCCACAACGAGTGCTGCACGCTCAGGGAAACCGAAAAAGGCATCCGCCTGGACAAAAGTTTTGACTTCCATGCGCAGTTTTAAAATTTTGGTTTGTCCGGCGCGTAAATACCCCGTTGCCGAAGCAAACGTGCGGGATGTTTTGAAATGCGCCGCCCTGCCGGTGCTCTGCGGCACCCTGTTCCTGCTTGGGGCTTGCGGGACACTGCCCGATAGTAACGACCTGCTGCCGGAGGGGACCTTTACCCCGGGAATTGAAGGACCGGCCACAGACGGGGCGGGCAATGTTTATGCGGTGAACTTTGCAGAAGAAGGCACCATCGGCCAGGTGACGCCGGACGGGCAGGCCCGTCTGTATCTGACGTTGCCGGAGGGAAGCGTCGGAAACGGCATTGCCTTTGGCCCGGACGGGCACATGTATGTAGCGGATTACGTCAGGCATAGGGTCTACCGGGTCCCGGCGGGGGGCGATGCCCCGGAGGTGTGGGCGGAAGACGACCGGATGAACCAACCCAACGACCTGTGCGTCCACCCGGACGGCAGCGTCTATCTGAGCGACCCGAACTGGTCCGACAATACGGGCAACCTCTGGCGCGTGCGCCCGGACCGGACCGTGGAGCTGCTCGAATCCGGGATGGGCACCACCAACGGGATTGCGCTGAGCCCCAACCAGCGCTACCTGTATGTAAACGAATCCGTGCAGCGCGCAATCTGGCGCTACGACATGGACCCGGGCGGCGGTGTCCGCAACAAAACGCTATTCCACAAATTTGAAGATTTTGGCCTGGACGGGATGCGCTGCGACCGGGCGGGCAACCTTTACGTGGCCCGTTACGACAAAGGCACAGTAGTTGTATTGTCTCCGGACGGGGGCGTGTTAAAAGAATATCGGCTTTCGGGTAAGAAGCCAAGTAATCTTACTTTTGCCGGGCCCGACGGCAAAACGGTCTACGTGACCCTGGCAGACCGGGGGTGTTTTGAGGTTTTCGAAGCCCCGCATCCCGGCGCCGCTTTTTCTGAATAAACAAATAAACCAAACATGAAGCAATTGAATGCAATGATCCGTCCGCTGGCCTGGCTGGCACCCGCCATCCTCCTCTGGGGATGCGGAGCCACGCAGCTGGTGAGCACCCCGGTCGAAAACATCGACCACGTGGTACCCAAAGTCACCGAATTGAGCGAGGCCGAGGCCCGATCCTGGTCACATGCCGACCTGGTACGCGATTCGATCCCCGGCATGAGCGTAGACCGGGCATACACTGAAATTTTGGGATCCCTCCGGGGGGAAACTGTCGTGGTAGCCGTACTGGACAGCGGGATTGACCTGGACCACGAAGACCTGGACGGCGTACTCTGGACAAACCGGGACGAGAAACCGGGCAACGGGGTGGACGACGACAACAACGGCTACGTGGACGATGTGCACGGCTACAACTTTTTGGGCGAATCCTACAACGAACAACTCGAGGCGGCCCGCATCCTCCGGCTGAACCTGGGTGATGCCGCCCTGCAGGAGCGCGCCCGCAAAAAGCTCGAGGCCGAATCTGCCGAGGCAGCTGCCAACAAGCAGCGGTACGAACAAATCCTCCAGGCGGTGAAAAATGCCGACGCAGCCGTCAAAGCCCACCTGGGCCGGGACAATTATACCAAAGCCGACGTAGCCGGTATCGACACCCAGGACCCCCAGCTGATGCAGGCCGTAGCCATTCTGGAGCAGATGTACAGCTTTGAGGACAGCATCGACGCGGTCATGGAGCAATTGCAGGAAGGCATCCAGTATTTTACCGAGCGGCTGAACTACCACTTCAACACCTCCTTCAACGGACGGGAAGTGGTGGGCGACGACCCCTATGACATCGACGACCGCAATTACGGCAACGGCAATCCGTCGAACCGGGTGGAAGACGAATCCCACGGCACCCATGTGGCCGGCATTATTGCCGCTGAGCGCAACAACGGCATCGGCGTGGACGGGGTAGCCGACAAGGTTGAAATCATGGCGGTGCGCGCCGTTCCCAACGGGGACGAATACGACAAGGACGTGGCCCTGGCGATCCGCTATGCGGTAGACAACGGGGCCCGGATCATCAATGCGAGTTTCGGAAAGCCATTCTCCCCGAACGCCCAGTGGGTGTATGAGGCCATTAAATACGCCGCAGCCAACGATGTGCTCATTGTACATGCGGCCGGCAACGATTCCCAGGACCTGGACCTCCCGGAAAATGCAAATTACCCCACCGACCAGGAAGGCACTGGGCCGGAAATTGCAGACAATGTCCTGACAGTAGGGTCTTTGGATAGTTCCTACGGCTCGGAGATGGTGTCGTCCTTTTCAAATTACGGCAGGAGCCAGGTGGACGTCTTTGCCCCGGGGGGGAACATATATTCCACCATGCCCGGGAATGCCTATGACTTCCAGGGCGGCACCTCCATGGCCGCGCCGGCCGTCGCCGGGATTGCCGCGGTTATCCGCTCCCGCTTCCCGGACCTTACCGCCTCCCAGGTAAAGAAAATCATCATGCAGTCCGGATTGCCCGTAAAGTCTCAGGTAATCCTGGGCGGCAACCCGGAAAATGCGCGTACGCTTGCAGATGCCTCGCGCTCCGGGCGGATAGCGAATCTGTATAACGCCCTGATCCTGGCCAGCCAGGTTAGCCGGGGCAATGCACAACCTTAAAATTCAATTGAAATATGACACGTCTCTTTTTTCTTATCCTGCTTGCAACCGCCACGGCCTATGGCCAGGGCAACACCGCCTACTGGCAGCAACATGTGGACTACCGGATGGAAGTGGATATGGATGTGGAAACTTACCGCTATACCGGCACGCAAAAACTGGTATACACCAATAATTCGCCCGATACGCTGAACCGGGTATTCTACCACCTGTATTTCAACGCTTTTCAACCCGGCAGCGAAATGGACATGCGCCTGCAGGCCATTGAAGACCCGGACGGGCGGATGACCGAAGACGGCAAAAGCCGGATTGCCGGGTTATCCCCGGATGAAATCGGCTACCTCCACGCCACTTCCCTGACCCAGGACGGCACAGCGCTGAGCTACCAGGAGGAAGGTACCGTCCTGGTGGTGGAGCTCGCTGAGCCCCTGCTTCCCGGAAGTAAAACGACCTTTGACATGGAGTTTGAAGGGCAGGTACCCGTACAGATCCGCCGCTCCGGGCGCAACAACCGCGAAGGGGTGGCCCTGTCCATGAGCCAGTGGTACCCTAAACTCGCCGAATACGATTTTGAGGGCTGGCACGCCGACCCGTACATCGCCCGGGAATTCCACGGGGTATGGGGAGACTTTGACCTGAAGCTGACCATTGACAAGGACTACACCGTGGGCGGAACAGGGTACCTGCAGAACCCCCAGGAAATCGGGCACGGCTACGAGAAACCCGGCACCTCCGTCCGCACCCGGGGCAAGACGCTGACCTGGCATTTCAAAGCGCCCAATGTCCACGATTTCATGTGGGCCGCCGACCCGGATTACCTCCACGATACCCTTCGCCTGGACAACGGGACGCTACTCCACTTCCTGTACAAGGACAACCCGGAAATCCTGGAGAACTGGAAAAATCTGCAGCCCAAAGCTGCGGCAACCATGGAGTTTTTCAACCGGAATATCGGGCCTTACCCCTACGACCAGTACTCCATTATCCAGGGGGGCGACGGGGGCATGGAGTACGCCATGAGCACGCTCATCACCGGGGAGCGCTCCTTCGGGAGCCTGGTGGGTGTAACCGTCCACGAAATGGCGCACTCCTGGTTCCAGCACGTCCTGGCCACCAACGAATCCCGCCACGAGTGGATGGACGAAGGCTTCACCTCGTTTATCTCGGCTCTGTGCATGGATGCGGTTATGGAGCGGCAACGGGAGAACCCCTTCGCCGGGTCCTACAACGGCTACCGCAGCCTGGCCGCCTCGGGGCGGGAGCAACCGCTCACCACCCATGCGGACCGGTACGACTTTAACGGGGGGTACGGTATCTCCGCCTATAGCAAAGGGGCTGTATTCCTGGCCCAGCTCGGATACGTGATCGGGCAGGACAAGCTCATGGAGACCATCCGGCGCTATTACCGGGAATTCCAGTTCAGGCACCCCACGCCGAACGATTTTATCCGGGTGGCCGAAAAGGTCAGCGGGGCGGAGCTCGAGTGGTACCTGAACGATTTTACGCGCACGGCGAATACAATCGATTACGGGGTGAAAAGCGTGGAAGCCGTGGAAGGCGGCACCCGGGTTTCCCTGGAGCGCATCGGCCTGATGCCGATGCCCATCGACTTGCTGGTAGCCCTGAATGACGGGACCCGGAAAACCTATTACCTGCCCCTGAGGATGATGCGGGCCGAAAAGGAGAATCCGTACGCCGGCTTTGAACGGGAAGTAAAAGCGGACTGGCCCTGGGCGCAACCCGTCTACGACCTGGTCCTGGATATCCCGATAGACGAAATTCAGGCCATTGCCATCGACCCGTCCGGCCTCATGGCGGATATCGACCTGGAAAACAACATCTGGCAGCCCGGGCAATAATCGGGTTGCCCGAGTACACTTTCGGACCCGGCTGCCCCCTGATAATTACCGCAGACGACCCGGCCGCTTGAGGCTGAACCAGAAAGTATCCCGGTAATCCGCATTCCGGGCCGTGCGTTCCCGGTTGGTCAGGAGCAGGTGGGAGCGGCCGCGGTGGCGGCTTCGGAATCCCAACAGGTGGAACAGCGGCTTGCTGAAGAAGCGGGCAATGCGCAGGTTAACCAGGAGCGTGTTGCCGTCCGCCCAACGGATCCCCGGCAGGAAGGCCAGCCAGTCCTGGAACCGGAAACGCCGTAACCAGGCCGAAAGCTTCAGGGCCCAGGGCGCTATGCGGCGGATCAGGAAAAACCCCTCTTCCCCCTGCTCCTGATAGAGCGGCATAAACAGGATGCCCTTGCGTTTGAGGAACACCGGTTCGTCCCGGTCGTGGGCCAGCAGCGTGCCGCCCGGCAGGGGCTGGAAGCTCTTCAGGCCGCGTACCATGCGAAATTCCCGGGCGCTTTGCAGGGCATGGCGGTAGTACACCTCGTAAAATGCAGCGTCCCCTTTTGCCGCCTCCCGCAGGTTGGCAAGCCGGCTCCGCGTTTCCCTCCCGCCCGTATCGGATAGCAGCCCGGCAAAGATCAGCGCAAGCCTGACAAAGTCCACAGCGGAGTCTGCGGCCGACGGCTCCTGGTGCTGCCCGGATTCAAAGCCCAGGGAAACATAGCCCAATTCGTTGATATAACTCAATAGCGGCCCGTCCAGGTATTCTTCAATCCCCAGGATTACCGGGACCGGGAAGAGCTGTGCAAACTTCCGGTTGATGACCGCGTCGTTCATGGTCACAAATGGCAGGGTGGGGCTCGAAGTGGTGTGCAAATCGATAAAATAGAACGGGGGCTGCCCTTCCTCCAGGAGTTCCCGGAGCCATGTGAGGATCTCGGCGAGCTGGTGCTCTTCCGTAGACCGCTCGCCCGGGGCGGTGGCACACACCTGCCCGATCCGGGTCCGCGTCCAGATCCGGTTCAGGTCCTGCTCCAGGTAACGCTTGCTCCGCCGGAGGGCGGGGAGGTTGCCACGCACCCCGATAAACCGCCCGGCAGACAGGGGCTCCTTTGCGGATTCCAGCTGGCGGAAAACTTCCTCCAGCGCCAGGATACCGGCCGGCTCGTTGCCGTGGATTCCGCCGAAACAAATCAGCGTAGCCCCGGGCTCCGGCCCGCGAATATCGCCGATGATCCGGATCCCGGTATCCCTGATTTCGCGAGGTGCGTCAGATTCAGTCTTCGTTATCAATGTCTGTTGAAGTAAGCAGGCCTATCAGTTCCCGACCCGAGACGACGGGAAGACAATGGATCCCGTAGGAGGCCATCAGTTCCCGGGCCGATCGAATGGATTTATCCGGGCCTGTGGTTATCAATTCCGTTTTCATCAGGTCGGCAATCCGCATATCGTATATTTCGGGACTATCCGCCAGTTCCCCGACATCCTTCCAACTGAGCAGGCCAATCAATTCCTGCTTTCCGTCCAATACAGGAAGGTGGTGGAACCCGTTCCATTTCATCAGGTGCACCACCAGGGCTGCGCTGTCGTTTTCATGGGCCGTGATGATCCGGGTACTCATCAGGTCGCGAACACTCGCGGAACGGCGGCCGCTGAACACCTCGTTGCAGGTATACTTTTTCCAGGTGGCTACCGGATACCCCTTGAGTGAACGGTTGTACAGGCTGGCGGTCAGTACGCGAAGCGCATCGGGCTGGCGAAGCTCTTTCCGGAGTTCCCGGTAGGTTCTTATCTTCCATTCGGCTCCCGATTGACTCCGAATCCGATTCTCGATCAGTTTTAAGTATTTGGTGATGTCCGCACCGGCCACCTGCATCCGGGAAAGCCCCCGATAGGCAATGGGCAGGAAGAAATCCAGCAGGAGTTCCCGGGCCGGGACATCTTTTCCCTGCCAGCGGAACTGGGCGGACATACCGTAGCGGGCGGCATGGAAAAAGTTCTTTTTGGCGTCCCGGAAATCCATTTTCTTGCGGATGTCGTCGAACTCGGAGGGGCGTCCCGTCATGATCCCCGTCCAGAAAGCCAGGTTGGCGATCTCATCGGCCGTTGTAGGTCCGGAAGGCAGGTAGCGGTTTTCGATCCGCAGGTGCGGTTTCTTTCCGCCCCGGCCATAACAGAGGCGGTTCCAGGGGTAAACCGTACCATTGTACAGGCTCAGTGCGGTCAGGGCGGGGGCCTGGCCGCGGTTTACCTGTTCCAGGCTGTCCGACGCCTCAAAATCCGTTGATATCAGGCTGCGGTATCGCGCCACGGACCGCTTAAAAAAATCTGCGGCACTGCCGGTCTCCCATTCGGATCCGAAGCCTACCCGCGGCTCGCGCTCATTGAGCCGGAAGGTACTCCTGCGGGTGTCCACGCTCTGCGAAAAAAGGGCAATCCGGGTTTCCTCCCAGAGTTCGCGTCCCATCAGCAAGGGCGAATTGGCACATACCGACAGGACGGGGCCGGCGATGGCCTGGGCCCAGTTATAGGCGCTTGAGAAATCCTCCGGGTCTATCTGGAGGTGGCTCTGGAAGCTCGTGTTGCACCCTTCATACATGATGGAGTCGTGGTGCAGATTCACCTCGTCCACCCCTTTGATATGCATTTCCAGGTCGGAATCCCGGACGTGCTTCACGGCTTCATTCAGGATGCGGTAGCGGTTGAGCGGGGCCATATATGCCTGGCTTAGGTGGCGGGTACTGATGGTGGGCAGGACCCCGGTGAGGATAATTTTGTCGCCGTGCCTGGCCGCCGCTTCTTGAGCGCGGCCGAGCAGGTCCCTGAGCTGGTTGTGCATGTCCGAGAGGCAGGTTCCCTGCAACCGCCTCGGGTCCAGATTGATCTCCAGGTTATACCGGGTCAGTTCGGGCGTAAAATGCGGCTCGTTCAGGTCGCTGAGGATCTTGGGGGCGTTCATGGAGGGCTCCCAATCCGCATTTACCAGGCAAAATTCCTGTTCCGCGCCGATGTGCATTTCGTTCCGCTCAAAAAAGCCGTCTTCGAGCATCACCTCCAGGGCCGCGATATCTGTTAGCAATTGCCGGTAGTATTGCGCCCTTTCCAGGGAGGTGTCCAGGGTCTTTACAGCTAAATTTCCCATAGAAGGTAGTTTCTAGATAAAAGGTGATTTCGTGCAGGGGGGGATCCCCGGTTTATATCCGGCAAGTTAGGGCCTGGGGGGCCTGGAATATATGATATTTGTCATCCGGGCTGCCGGGGGATTTATTCCTATTTTTGGACATGGTTTCTTTTCGATTCCCCAAACGGGAAAAACTGGCGCACCGGAAATTGTGGGAGGAGGTTTTCCGCAAGGGTCGCACGGTTAAAGCCTACCCGCTTCTGTTGTACTACCTGGAAACACCCCTCCCGGAGCCCGTGCCGTTCCAGGCCGGATTTGCCGTGCCCAAGCGCTCCTTCCGGAAGGCCGTGCAACGCAACCGGATCAAACGGTTGATGCGCGAGGCCTTCCGCCTGGAAAAGCCCGGGACTTTTAACAATACAAAGGGAAGCTTTGCGTTCGTTATTTTATACATTGGAAGGGAAATGCCCGATTTTGAGGGGGTTTCAAAAGCCACGAACATCCTGCTAAAAAAATTCGATTCCCATGAAGCAGTTACTGAAGACTAAGGTTGTTGTCCCGGTCCTGGCCATTGGCCTGTTCCTGACGACTACGGCCTTTAAAAGCGATTTTTTTGAGATCGCCAAGCAAATCGAAATATTCACCACCCTGTTCAAGGAACTCAACATGAACTACGTGGACGAGACGAACCCTGCAGAACTCATGGATTCGGCCATTAAGAACATGCTCGAAGAGCTGGATCCCTACACGGTCTTCCTCAACGAACAGGACGTGGAGGCCTACAAAATCAACAATGCCGGGGAATACTCCGGCATCGGGGCCCTGGTGCGGTCCTACGAAGACCGCCTGGTGATCGTGGAGCCTTACAAAGGGTATCCGGCAGACCGGGCCGGCCTGAAAGCGGGGGACGAGATTGTCACCATCGGCGATATCTCCGTTGCGGATTTCAAGGACGACGCGGCCGAGCTGCTGAAAGGGGCCAACAATTCGTCTGTTTCCGTGAGCTTTCTGCGGCAGGGGAAACTGCAGTCCACAACCGTGGAGCGGAGCGCCATTGAGGTGGACGCCGTGCCCTTTTACCGGATGGCGGATGATAAAACAGGTTACATCGTGCTCTCCCGCTTCAACTCCAAGGCATCCTCCCAAACCGAGGAAGCGTTGCTGGACCTCAAGGAACAGGGAGCCGAACGGATTATCCTGGACTTGCGCGGCAACCCCGGCGGCTTGCTTTCCGAGGCGATCAACGTGACCAACCTGTTTGTGCCAAAAGGCGAATTGATCGTCACCACGAAATCCAAAGTTGCCAAATTCAACCAGGAATACGAGACCCGGAAGCGGCCAGTGGATACGGAAATCCCGCTGGCCATCCTCGTGGACGGCCAAAGTGCCTCGGCAAGTGAAATCGTATCCGGCGGGCTGCAGGACCTGGACCGGGCAGTGATTATCGGGGCGCGGAGTTTTGGAAAGGGACTCGTACAGCGGCCACTGAAACTCACCTACGGCACGCAATTGAAGGTAACCATCAGCAGGTATTACACCCCTTCGGGACGATGCATCCAGGCACTGGACTACTGGAACCGGGACGAATCGGGGAACGCCGTGCGGAATACGGAATTCCAGGAATTCAAAACGCGGAACGGCCGGAAGGTGACCGACGGGGGCGGGGTCCAGCCGGACATCCCCATCGATGAGCTGAAATCCAACGAACTCATCCGGGCCCTGGTCCAGAACCACGTCATTTTTGATTTCGCCACCAAATACTACTACGATCACACCCTGGACAACCCCGCAGAATTTGAACTGACCCCTGCAGTCTACCAGGAGTTTACGGACCACGTTACCGGCAGCAGTTTTTCGTTTGAAACGCGGACGGAGAAGGCCCTTGAAAAGGCCCTGACCGACCGGGAGGAAGTCATTTTCACGGAAACCATCGAAAACGACTTTAAAACGCTCCTGGCGGACATCGAGAAAAGCAAGCTCCGGGCCCTGGACACCTATTCGGACGAAATCACCCGGCAGCTGGAGGACGAAATCATCAAGCGTTATCTCTACCGGGAAGGGCTCTACGAATATTATCTGGAGAAAGACGCGGCCATCCTGACCGCCCGGGAAGTCCTGGGGCAGCCCCGGCGATACAGCGAAATCCTGCAGGGGCCGTGAACCGGTTGCTTGGGATACTCCTTATATGTATTCCGGGATTCATCGTCTCCGGGCAATCTGTTGCGGAGAGCCAGGATGCGGGGGTAACCCTTGTTGTCCTGGGCACGGTGCAGGACGGGGGTTCCCCGCACATCGGATGCGCTCGCTCATGCTGCGCCCCCTTGCAAAAAACGCCGGACCCGGGCCGCATGGTCGTCTCCCTGGGGATTTCCGATGCGCGCAGCGGCAAACGCTACCTCTTTGAGGCTACCCCGGATATCAGCCGGCAACTCCACGATTTGGGCCGCGTGGGCAGGGCGGAGCCCGATGCGGTCCCCGACGGAATTTTCCTGACCCATGCGCATATCGGACACTACACGGGCCTGATGTTCCTGGGGAAAGAGGCCCTTGGAGCCCGGCAGGTACCTGTATTTGCCATGCCTCGAATGCGCTCCTTCCTGGAGGAAAATGGGCCGTGGAGCCAGTTGGTGGCCTCGGGAAACATCCGTCTGGAGCCGCTGCGCGCAGGAGCGGTCGTCACCCTCGGGGAATCCCTGGAGGTGACCCCGCTGCAAGTCCCCCACCGGGATGAATATTCGGAGACCGTGGGCTTCCTGATCCGCGGTCCCCGGCAAAAAGTCCTTTTTATTCCGGATATCGACAAATGGGAGCGCTGGGAGACCCCTATTGAACGGCTGCTTTCCGAAGTAGACGTCGCATTTGTGGACGCTACCTTTTACGACGCTGCTGAAATCGGTTATCGGGATATTTCACAAATCCCCCATCCGTTTGTGTCCGAAAGCCGTAGGCGCTGGGACAACCTTCCCGCCGCGATGAGACGCAAAGTGCATTTTATCCACCTGAACCACACGAACCCGCTCCTGGACCCGGATAGTGCCGCAAGCCAATCCACCCGCGCGGCCGGATACCGCATAGCGCGCCGGGGCCAAAAATTCCGGCTGTAATGGCTTCCGTATCCCTGCATGAGGCCCTGGCCTCCCAGCTTGGAAAGCGCATCCTGTCGGTGACCCCGGTACGGGGTGGGGATATCGCCTCGGCTTACCGCGTGAAAACCCCGGGGGAAATGTTCTTCGCAAAAACCATGGAAGGGGAAAGCGGGTTGCAACAAATGCGGGCCGAGGCGGAGGGCCTTAGCGCCCTTTCCCGGACAGGCACGATCCGGGTTCCGGTAATAGCCTGCGTTTTCCCGCTGGTAACGGGGGGTTGCCTGGTCCTGGAATTCATCGAATCCCGGCCCGGGACCCCGGGGGAATACCGGGCCTTCGGAATCCAACTGGCCGAACTGCACAGCGAGCCGCAGGAGCACTTTGGCTGGCCTGGCGACAATTTCATCGGCAGCCTGCCCCAAAGCAATACACCCGGGCCGGACTGGGCGGATTTTTACGCCACCCGCCGGCTGGCGCCTCAATACGAGCGGGCCGTTTCCAGCGGGCTGCTGGCGCCGTCGGAAATCCCAAAGCCGGCTGCCGTGGCGCGCTGGCTGCGGACATCCGCCGGGGAGGTACAGCCCGCCCTCCTGCACGGCGACCTGTGGGGCGGCAACCACCTGATTGACCGAGCGGGCAGGGCTGTGCTCATAGATCCTGCTGTTTACGCCGGGCACAGCGAAGTGGACCTGGCGATGAGCCGGCTCTTCGGCGGGTACCCCCCTGATTTTTACCAAGGATACCACAGCGTGCTGCCCCCGGCCGAAGGGGAATCCCGCCGAAGGGCCATATACCAGCTCTACTTCCTGCTGGTCCACCTGAACCTGTTCGGGTCCTCATACGCTGGCGGTGTCCGGGAAATTGGGCGCGATCTTTTCGGGACAGGGCACTAGCCGGGCAGGATAAATCGTCATCAGCGGTAATTCCTTAATTTTAGTTCCTTTAATTTTAATTATTATGATACGGAGCTATTGCCCACGGTATCCCCGGTTGAAAACCCATAGCCTGCACCTGCGGGCCATCCTCTGCACGGTTTGGATAGCCGCCCTGTTCAGCGGCTGCGGGGAAGAACCGGATACATCGTTCACCCATGCGGCCGATTTTACCACCTGGAAGGACTACCTGGGCGATCCCGGAAGAAGCCATTTCAGTACGCTCAGCCAGTTTAACAGGGAAAACGTCCGCGACCTGGAAGTTGCATGGGAATACCGGGCGCCGGACAGCGGGCAGATGCAGATGAATCCTTTGGTGGTGGACACCGTAATCTACGGGGTAACGGCCGCCCTGCGCGCCTTTGCCCTGGACGCCCGTACGGGGGAGGAACTCTGGGTTTTCGGGGATACCCTGAACGCCTGGCATTCCACGAGCCGGGGGGTCAGCTACTGGGAGCGGGGGGATGACAAGCGCATCCTCTATACCGTGGGCTCGGACCTGTATGCGCTGGACGCCCGTACGGGAACCCCTGTTGAAGGTTTTGGCTCCGGTGGAAAAATCGACCTGCGCTCCGGGTTGCCGGCTTCGGCAGCGGATAAATTCGTGATCTCCAATACGCCCGGAACGGTATTTAAAGACCTGATCATCATGCCCCTCCGGATCTCGGAAGGGCCGGGGGGCGCGCCCGGGGATATCATCGCCTTTAACGCCATCACCGGGGAGGTGGCCTGGGTTTTCCACACCATTCCCCTGCCCGGGGAATTCGGAGCGGACACCTGGGAAGACCCGAACATACGGGAAAGCCCGGTGGTGGGCGCGGCCAACAACTGGGCGGGTATGGCGCTGGATGCCCGGAACGAAATCCTGTACGTCCCCACCGGGTCTGCAGCCCCGGATTTTTATGGCGGAGACCGACGGGGTGCCGGCCTTTTTGCCAATACGCTCCTGGCCCTGGATGCCAACACGGGGGAGCGGCTCTGGCACTTCCAGTTTACGCATCACGACATCTGGGACCGCGACCCGCCCGCCCCGCCGAACCTGCTGACCGTCATGCGGGACGGAACCCCCGTCCCCGCAGTAGCCCAGGTTACCAAACAGGGCTATGTATACCTGTTCCACCGAATCACGGGGGAACCCCTGTTCGACATCGAGGAAGTGCCCGTCCCGGCTTCCACCCTGCAGGGCGAAGTCGCCTGGCCCACCCAGCCCATCCCGGTAAAACCAGCACCCTATGCCCGACAGGCCCGCTACCTCACCGAAGCGGACATCAGCCCCTATGCCCCGGACCGGGACTCCCTGCTGGCGCTGTTTAACAAATCCGACAAGCGGCTGTATGCGCCGCCTTCCACGGACCCGGTTTTCCTGCTGCCCGGCTACGATGGGGCCGCCGAATGGGGCGGGGCCGCGGCAGATCCGGAAAAGGGCATCCTGTATGTGAATTCCAATGAGATGGCCTGGATCCTCTCGATGAGCGAGACGCAGGTCCCGGACGAGGACCTGCCGGCCGGGCAACGCATCTATCTGACGTATTGCGCCCTTTGCCACCAGCCGGACCGCAAGGGGGTGGCTGCCAGCGGATACCCGTCCCTGATCGGGGTGGGTTCAATGTATACCCCTGAAACATTTAAAACGCTTATTTCCAAAGGCAAAGGCATGATGCCCGGTTTTCCCCAGCTCACGGAAGCCGAACAGGACGCGCTGGCCGCCTACCTGCTGGAACTGGACGCGGCGGAATACAACACGGGTGCGGCAGGAGACCACAAGGCCGCGCCGGGAGACAAACAGGAGGTCGTGGCAGGGGAGCCCGGGGAGGAAGGCAGGCCCCTTCCCTACCAACACGACGGATACCATAAATTTCTGGATGCCAACGGGCTGCCCGGCATTGCCCCTCCCTGGGGAACGCTGCACGCCATCGACCTGAACACCGGGGAATACCTCTGGCAGGTTACCCTGGGGGATACGGAATTGCTGAAAGCCCGCGGGGAACGCCCGACGGGGACCGAAAATTACGGCGGGCCGGTAGTCACCGAAAACGGCCTGTTGTTTATCGGGGCCACCAAGGACGGTTTTTTCCGCGCCTTTGACCGGGATACCGGCCAGCTGCTCTGGGAATACCGGTTGCCGGCAGCTGCATTTGCCACCCCGGCAATTTACGAAGCAGGCGGCCGGCAATACATCGCCCTGGCCTGCGGGGGCGAAAAACTCGGGACGCCTCCGGGAAATTCCATCATTGCTTTCTCGCTGAAAACCGAATAAAACAAACGGACATGAAAAATCCAACGCACATGAACGACCCGATCCGCATCGTAGTAGTGGGTTGCGGCAATATGGGTACCAGCCATGCACGGGCCTACCACGCCATGGAGGGCTTTGAAATTACGGGTTTGGTAAGCCGATCCCCGGAAAGCCGGGAAAAACTGTCTGCAGAACTCGGCGGCTACCCCACCTTTGCAAGCCTGGGAGAGGCGCTGTCCGACACCCCGGCGGATGCCGTATCTGTCAACACCTATCCGGATACGCATGCAGCAATTGTCCGGGAGGCCCTGGATGCGGGTTGCCATGTTTTTGTGGAGAAACCCCTGGCACTTACCGTGGAGGAAGCCCGGGAACTTGTGGACCTCGCCCATAAAAACCGGTTAAAGCTGGTGGTTGGATATATCCTGCGGGTACATCCGGCCTGGTCGCAGTTTGTGGAAATTGCCCGAACGCTTGGAAAACCGCTGGTGATGCGCATGAACCTCAACCAACAGAGTTCCGGGGCCACCTGGTATACGCACAGGCAACTGATGCAATCCATGTCCCCGATTGTGGATTGCGGGGTACATTACGTGGATATCATGTGCCTGATGACGGGGTCCCGCCCCGTAAGCGTCAGCGCCATTGGCGCCCGCCTGAGCGACGAAATAGACCCGGAGATGTATAACTACGGCCAGTTGCAGGTGCGCTTTGAGGACGGGTCTGTTGGCTGGTACGAAGCCGGCTGGGGGCCCATGGTTAGCGAAACCGCATTTTTTATAAAGGACGTCATGGGGCCAAAGGGGTCGGTTTCCATCCAGGACACCGCGGCGGGCGGTTCGGACGACGTGGAGGGCCACACCCAAACCGGGAGCCTCAGGCTGCACCACAGCGCCACGGGCCCTGACGGCGAATTCCTCAGGGAGGACGAAATCATCAGTACTGCAGACGAACCGGACCACGACGGTCTTTGCCGGCTGGAGCAGGAATTTTTCCTGGATGCGATCCGCAACGACGCCGACCTGGGGGACCACCTCCGGGATGCGGTGAACAGCCTGCGGATCGTTCTGGCGGCCGACGCTTCCTATAAATCCGGAAAAACGGTTGCAATCGATTGATTTCCGATCGCTAAAACCTTATGATTATGTTAATTAGCCTCCGGAATTTGGCAGTTACAAAAATTCGTCTATTTTACTAGTTATGATCAAAGTAGAAAAGAAAGAAAATCAGGAAATTCTGGAGAAGTCCATCCAGCATTTGGAGGCAAGAGGATTCAACAACATCAAAGCGGATATGGAGGGGTTTGAATCCCCGAAATCCTATATCAAAAAAAGCACCGGAAACCCGGTCACGCCGGATATAACGGCCACCAAAAACGGCAGGAAATACCTCTTTGATATCAGCCTGAAGTCGGAAAAGCCCACCATGCTGAAATCCAAATGGGTCTTCCTCGATACGCTGAGCCGGATGAAGTCGAACCGGTTCCGGATTATCACCTTCCGCGGACATTACAAATTTACCGATACGCTCCTGCAGGAGTTGAACCTCGGGAACAAACAACCCATCAAGGTTACGTGAAAGGCGTGGTAGCCGGTTAACCGGATTCAGCCCGCCATAACATTTTGATGTGGGGAATGCCGTCTTCCAGGTATTCGTCCCCGGAAATCTCAAAACCGAAATCCGCATAGAACTGCCTTAGGTAGACCTGGGCGGAAATGGCTACTTCATTGCATTCCAATATATCCACAACGGCCTCCAGGGAGGCCTTCATTATTTCACGGCCATACCCCCGGCCGCGGCAGGCTTCCGCAACGGCAACCCGGCCGATACTGGCCCGGTCCATGTAGTCGCCCGGGGCAAAGATCCGCGTATAGGCTGCCAGCATATCGCCCTCATAGCCCAACAAATGGTAAGCCGGTTGGTCCTTCCCGTCCGGATCCAGGTAGATACATTCCTGTTCAACCACAAAGATTTCCGACCGCAGTTTCAATACATCGTAGAGTTGCCGGGTGCTCATCTCCTCAAAGCGAAAGAGTTTTATATCCATATCAGTGCTGGGCGATAATTTGCTTGCTGTCGCATTTGCCGAATTCCGGCTGGATGCTCAGGTGGTTGATCCCGTAATCCCGGAGCATGTTTTTTTCGATTTCAGACAGGATGACCTCGAATTCCGACAGGAGGATGTCGCTGTGAAAGTCGATGTGTGCCTCCAGGTGGATGGAGTCCTCGTTGAGCTGCCACAAGTGGACGTGATGCACGTTTTTCACCGCATCCAGGGCGCTGATACTCCCTACGATTTCCTGCACCCGGATATGGTCCGGGCTAAACAGCATCAACACCCGCGTGGCAGAACGGAGCAGGTCGTACCCCATATAGATCAGGTAGAGCGCAATGGCGATTGTCAGGGCCGGGTCGATCCAGAACCAATTGAAATAATACATCAATATGCCCCCGGTAAGGACAGCTACCGAAGCCATCATATCCGTGAGCAGGTGCAGGTAGGCGGATCGCATGTTCATGTTTTTCCCGGAATCCTTCCGGATGAGCAGCACGCTGAACCCGTTGGCCAGGATGCCGAGGAGGGAAAGCCAGATAACGATGCCCGAATCGATGGATTGGGGTTCGAGGAATCGCTCTACAGCTTCAATAATCAGAAAAACTGCGATTACGATCAGGGAAGCCGAGTTTACAAAGGCGGCGATAATCTCCGCCCGCTTATAACCAAAAGTCTTGCTGGTTGAAGGTTCCCGCCGGGTGAGTACATTGGCGATATAGCTGATGACCAGGGAGAGTACGTCACTCAGGTTGTGCAGGGCATCCGATAGCAGGGAAAGGCTGCCGGAAAGGAAACCTCCCACAGCCTGGGCAATCGTAATCAGGATATTGAGGACGATGGATATCAACAGGTTGCGACCGCCTGTGGTGGGATGATGGTGGTGGTGATGGTGGGAGTGTCCCATGGATCCTCAATTCAGCTGGCACTTACGCACAAACCTCCTGGTTCAGTAACAGGGTATTTTTTCGATTCGCCTCTGGTGGCGGCCGCCTTCAAAAGGCGTATCCAGGAAAGTTCGCACCATCTCAAGCGCCTGGGGAATGGCCAGGAACCGCGCCGGCAGGCCCAGTATATTCGCATTGTTGTGTTCCCGAGCCAGGGAAACGATTTCCTTGTTCCAGCAGAGGGCCGCCCGGATCTCCTGGTGCTTGTTGGCAGTCATACAGGCACCGTTCCCGCTGCCGCATACCACAATCCCCAGGTCTGCCTCCCCGGAAGCGACATCCGTGGCAACCGGATGGATAAAATCCGCATAATCCACTCCGTCCGTACCGTCGGTGCCGTGGTTGATTACTTCGATATCCATGGATTTTAGCAAACCCACAATGGCCAGCTTGTACTCGGTACCCGCATGGTCGTTTCCAATGGCTATTTTCATTTCATTCTATTTAAACCGTTAGATACAGTTTTTTTGCGTTACCAATATTCAAAAATTCGAGATATTTTCCCGTCCCTAAATTCAAAAAGAGTCATTTCTGGTTCTCCCTCTTTGATTTCACCATCTATAATTTCTACAAAACACTTTTGTGTCACAACAGCGTTAAGTCCTGTGATTTTATTCAGTATTTTAATATCTGTAACTTTTCCATCATAACCTCCATTTCTTTGATTCCTTACATATCCGTTGTATAAATCTTCTCTGGTGTATGTTCCACCATATTTTGGATGAACGTATGTAAAGTCCTCTGTAAAAAGTTCAAAGGTTTTGTCGATATCATCGATTGTGGAATTTGCTTGAAATATTTTGAGGTTTAAATCATAATATTTCTGAACAATTGTTTCTAATGAGTCTTTATGGGCTTTTGTGGCATGCTGTGAAACAACTTGATTGATTGCCGAAAGCATTAAGAAAACAAAGACTAATGACTTCAAACTTGATTTAATATTCAATCCTGGTAGTTTTAAATTGTATCTATCGTTTTGTGTATGAGTAGTAGCAGATTCCTACTCACAAACCATTCGGTTTTACACGGAGTCTTACCTAATCCCTACATTTTCGTTGATCACTGCAGTCGCTATTTCTTTTACACCCCTGTAAAGTTACAAAACCAAGCCGGCTTGGAGCCGAACCCGGGTAATTAACAGCTGCTTTTTACAATAATTTCAACTGCTTTATCCTGAGCGAAGTACTGTGCTGCCATATTGTTGAAAACCCGGGGCACAATTTGTGACAACCCAATTTTGTTATCCTGCATAAAAATTGCATTGGACTTAAAATCTCGGATATTCAAGGGGTAACTGTCATTTTTTGTCATGGATTATCCGCTGCGATCGATGCCCTAATCAACACACATCCGCTGTTTATTTATCCAAAAATTCCTGTTAACAGCACTTATTAAACAACGTTGATAACCTGTATAACCCATTGATTCTACCCATTTCTGCTTCATATATCCTGTCGATAAGTTCTTAGCATTGAATCTCACAAGGAAAACGATGTTTTTTTATCCCCTGAATTAACAGCCTATCATATCTATTATCATCTTTTTATAAAATCAAATTAATAATAGAATATGTTGTTTAAATTGTTAATTGACCGAATCGCTTAATAGACAGGGTTCCGGGGCCTTCCTCGGAATATTATTCGTAATTTGCGGCGAAATTTAAAATGTACATGTCGAAAAGAAAGAAGCGGGCAAAGAATCACCTTATCAACGAAATTACCAAAGGAATCTTCAGTGTATTAGAGTCCGACCCTAAAAAGAACTTCAACTACAAACAAATAGCCGGTAAACTGCAGATCGGCGATACCGAAGGCAGAAACCTTCTCATCAAGCGCCTGGGCCAGCTGGCCCAGAAAAATCGGATTAAAGAAGTATCCCCGGGAAAATACCAGGCCATCCATAAGGTGGAGGTGCTGACCGGGCAGATCGATATCAATTCTCAGGGGAACGGATACGTGGTGATCCCGGAATTGGAGAAAGATGTATTTATCACCTCCCCGAACCTGGGTAGGGCCTTCCACAAGGACACCGTAGAGGTACAGTTGTTCCAAAAGAAAAAGGGAAGCAAGCCGGAAGGTAAAGTGGTCCGGGTAGTGGAGCGCCGTAAAAATGCATTTGTGGGCATTGTGGACCAGTCCAAATCTTTTGCTTTTGTCCGGCCTACGGACTCCCGGATGTATACCGATATTTTTGTCTCCCTGGACGACCTGAACGGTGCCAAAGACAAGGAAAAAGTACTGGTGGAAATCAAGAGTTGGCCGGAGGATGCGGATTCCCCCTATGGAAAAGTAACCCAGGTTTTAGGGGTGCCCGGCGAACACAACACGGAGATCCATGCAATCCTCGCCGAATACGGGTTGCCGTATGAATTTCCCGCCGAGGTGGAGCACTACGCCAATTCCCTGGATACCCGGATCCATCCCAATGAGGTTTCAAAACGTCGGGATATGCGGGACACCCTGACGTTTACCATCGACCCGAAGGATGCCAAGGACTTTGACGATGCGCTGTCGTTCCGGGAACTCGACGGGGGCGATTACGAAATCGGGATCCACATTGCAGACGTTTCACATTATCTGAACGAGGATTCCATCCTGGAGGAAGAGGCCTATAACCGGGCAACTTCGGTGTACCTGGTAGACCGCGTGGTGCCCATGTTGCCGGAGATTCTTTCCAACAACGCCTGTTCGTTGCGGCCGCACGAAGACAAATACACGTTTTCTGCTGTTTTTATCATGGACGACCAGGCCCGGTTAAAAGACCAGTGGTTCGGTCGGACGGTGACCCACTCAAACGAGCGTTTTGCCTATGAGGAAGCCCAGCACGTGATTGAGACGGGACGGGGTTCCATCCCCGCCGATATTTCCATCCGGGGCAAGGCCTACCAGATTTCCGGGGAAATCGTCAACGCCATCTACACCATGGACCAGTTGGCAAGGAAAATGCGGAAGCTGCGGATGCAGCACGGGGCGATTTCCTTTGACAAGGTGGAGGTGAAGTTTAATCTGGATGAGGAAAACAACCCGGTAGGGGTATTTTTCAAGGAAAGCAAGGACGCCAACAAACTCATTGAGGAATTCATGCTCCTGGCCAACCGGAAAGTGGCTGAATTCATCGGGAAGCAGCAGCCTAAAAAGACCTTTGTATACCGCGTACACGACGAACCCGATGAGGACAAACTCATTGCCCTGAACGGGATTGTCAAACGCTTTGGCCACCAGCTGAATTTCAAGAACAAGAAAAATCTGAACCATTCGCTCAACCAGCTGCTCGAGGATGTGAAGGGCCGGAAGGAGCAGAACCTGGTGGACACCCTGGCCATCCGCAGCATGAGCAAAGCTTCCTATACCACGGACAATATCGGGCATTACGGGCTGGCATTTGATTATTACACGCATTTTACCTCCCCGATCCGGCGATATCCCGATGTAATGGTCCACCGGCTGTTGCACCAGTATCTGAACGGGGCCAAATCGGCCCCCGAGACCCTGTATGAGGATAAGTGCAAGCACTCCTCTGAAATGGAAGCCCTGGCGGCCCAGGCGGAGCGGGATTCCATCAAGTACATGCAGATCAAATTCATGCAGGACCACCAGGACCAGGAGTTTACCGGGGTGATTTCCGGGGTGACCGAATGGGGGATCTATGTGGAAATCATCGAAAATAAGTGCGAAGGGATGGTGCGGATCCGGGATATAAAAGATGATTATTATACCTTTGATGAAAAGCAGTACGCCCTCGTTGGCGAACGCAGGGGCAAGGTATACCAGTTGGGCGATGAGGTCCGGGTGATGGTTAAAAACTCCGACCTGATCAAACGCCACCTGGATTTTTCCCTGATCGGGAAGGCCTGAACCCGGAAACCAAGTTGTACCAAAGTACCCCAGGATGCGTCAATGTAAATTTCTGTTTCTCTGGATTGGTTTGGCAGGGCTGACGGCTGCGGGGCTCCGCGCGCAGGATGCCCAGGTGACCCACGATACCGGGCCTTTCCGGGAAATCAAAGTATTTGACGGCATTTCCCTCAACCTGATCCGCAGCGACAGGAACCAGGCCGTGGTGCGGGGTGAAAATACCCGGCAGGTGGCTGTTGTGAACAACGACGGAATCCTGAAAGTCCGGATGGAGATCACCAAGATTTTTAGCGGATATCGCACTTTTGTAGACCTGTATTACACGGATCCCCTGTTAATTATCGATGTAAACGAGGATGCCCGCATCGAATCCAGGGACGTGATCCGGCAGGATGTCCTGGAGGTTAAAGCCCAGGAAGGAGGGGAAATTGTCCTGGAGGCGGAAGTAACCCAGTTTCTGGTCAAGGCTGTAACCGGCGGCATTATTACGGCCTCGGGGAAATCGAAGAACCAGGATGTTCAGATCAATACGGGCGGCATCTATCAGGGCAGGGACTTCGCTACCGGATTTTGTACCGTTAACGTCAATGCGGGTTCCACAGCGGAAATCCACGCCTCGGATTACGTAAAGGCCACCGTGAAGGCGGGGGGCAAGGTGTTCGTTTACGGCGACCCGGACAAAATGGAAGAAAAAACAGTTTTTGGCGGAACGATAAAACGCATGTAGCAGGTGATTTGGGATGACATTAGCGCGGCACTACCCCTGGGCTTCTTTTTGAGCTTCATGATCGGCCCCGTGTTCTTTGTCCTTCTTGAAACCAGTGCTACAAAAGGCTTCCGCGCAGCCCTGGCCCTGGACCTCGGCGTGGTGCTGGCGGACATCCTCTTCCTGGTTATCGCCTATTTCAGCAGCTTCCAACTCCTGGAAAACCTCAGCAACCAACCCGGCCTCTATGTGTTTGGCGGGGTGATCCTGCTGGTGTACGGGCTTACAACGGTTTTCCGGTCCGATTTCAAGGAAAAAAAACCGCATATCGTAACCCGGTCCTCGGATTACTTCGGCCTGTTCGTCAAAGGATTTCTGCTGAATTTTATCAATATCGGCGTACTCGTATTCTGGCTGGGCGTGATCATTATCGTGGGCCCAAGCCTGGACAACCAGCCCAACCGCATCCTCACTTTTTTCTCGGCCATGCTGGCCGCCTACCTGGTCACGGATATATTCAAGATCCTTCTGGCCAAGCAATTGCGCAAAAAACTCACCCGGGAGCGGATCTTTTGGGTAAAAAAAGCCCTGGGCATCATCCTGATTATCTGCGGGGTGGTGTTGATTGTCAAGGGGTTCCTGCCCAAGGACCAGTTATCCATCGAACAGGGAATCGACCTGATACGGGAATAGGTGAAGGAATAAAAAAACCCCGGATTTTCCGGGGTTTCTTTTTCAGAGGCATCGAGCGGATTCGAACCGCTGTACAAGCTTTTGCAGAGCTGTGCCTAGCCACTCGGCCACGATGCCCTCAGGGGGGCAAAGTTAATACATTCCCCGCATCCAAAAAACTCAGCCTCTTTTTTTGTGCAGGCAGACAGTCACTTGCTGGACATCCCCGCCGATGGGCGGGTTGATCTTGGAAACGGCAATTTCCGCTTCTACGACCTCCCCGAGCTCCTCCAGGACGCGGTCCAGGATACGCCCGGCTACGGTTTCGATGAGCTTGGTGCGTTTGGCCATCTCCTCCCGGATGATGGTCTGCAGGTGGACGTAATCCACGGTGTCCGACAACCGGTCGGAAGCGGCGGCCCGGGACAGGTCGGCAGTTACCTCGAGGTCCACGCGATAATCCGATCCGATCATCTCCTCTTCCTTCAGGCACCCGTGGAAACCGTAGAGCCTGACATTTTCCAGTCGTATTTTACCCAGCATGCAATTTGTTTACCGCAAAATTAGGAAAAAATGCGCCGGCGCCGGATGCAGCTATGGAGTCCGGCCACCAGTAATGGGGCCCAGTGAGAAGTAAAGGGATGCAGAAGGGGCTTTTAGTAGGTACAGCGGCAGTTGCTGAGGCCCTGGAACAGGTCCATCCCGACGGTGATTACGTGCGTCCCGTAGCTGTAGGCCAGGATGTCGTTCAGGATCACCTGCACGGAATAGCCAAAGTAAAAATTGTTCTTTTTCAGACCAATAAAGGGGGCGATGTACAGCGGTTTCCCGATCTGGTCGTTCAGGAAGCGGTAGTTGATGCCCCCGTAGTAGTAATCTTCAAAATCGTACAGGCGGACCTTGACGTTCAGGTCGGTTTCGGACCGGCCGTCGCTTTCAAAGATCTTGTAGAGGGCCGAGGGCTCTATTTCCACCCGGCTGTTTTTGTTCTTGGAATACCGGAATCCCGTGTATACGTAGTAGTTCCGAAGGTGGTTCGGCTCAAAGATCGGGTTAAAGCTCGTCAGGTCCTTATCGAGCAGGTTGGAGGCGTTCAGGGCCACGTAGAACTTGTTGATCCGGTACATGATCCCCACGTCGAAGTTGTGGTTGCTCGTGGAGCGGTCGTCCGTGACATTCGGGTCGTTGGTGGGCACCCCCGGGGAATCGCGGAACTCCTCGATATTGATGCGGAACTGGTTAAAATTATACGATATCCCGAAGGAGAGGAATTCGTCCTCATACCGGTCGAGCGTCAGGTGGTGGGCAAACGAGAGCCGGGCCCCCTGCTGGCGCGTATATCCGTTTTTATCGTTGTAGAGAAAGATCCCGAGGCCGGATTTGTTGCCGATCCGCGCATCGGCAGCCAGGGACTGGGTCTGTGGGGCATCCTTGATCCCCACCCACTGGCTGAGGCCGTTCAGGCGGATCTTCACGTGGTCGCCGATCCCCGCATAGGTGGGGGCCAGAACAAAGGGGTTGTCTGCCAGGTACTGGGACAACTGGGGCGAATTCAATTCCTGCGCGCGAACCCCAAGGTTTCCCAGCAGCAACATCCATAATATTATTCTCCAGCGCATCGTGTTGTAGGTTATCGTTAGCGGTACAGGGTAAAATGCCCGACGAATTCCCGCTCGTCGCGTTCACCGTTCAGTTTGATTACGTACCAGTAATCTCCGGTGGGTAATTCCCGACCTTCATATGTCCCGTCCCAACCCTGGAATCCATAGGCGAGTTCATCTACCACTCTACCATAACGGTCATAAATTTTGATTAGTATTTCCGGGAAGCCCTCCAGGTTGTCGGGAATCCAGAAATCGTTGTTGCCGTCCCCGTCCGGGGTGAAATAGTTGGGTATTTCGATGTCGATGAACTCCATCTCGATCTGGGCCACGGCCTCGCAACCGCTCTGGTCTACCACGCGTACGGTATACACGCCGGATTCGGTGATATAGTACGTGTTGTCCTCCCCGTTGTCGTCATCGTTGAAATAGAACGTATAGGGGGCTACGCCGCCTTCCGCCAGGGCCGTAATCTCGTTGATGTTCCGCTGTTCCAGGATCAGGGTCAGGGGCTCAAAACTTTCGATTTCGAAATCGATGGTCTGTACGCAGCCGTTGGCGTGCGAGATGGCCAGGTAATGCGGGCCGGGGCTCAGGCCGGCAAAATCAGCATCCAGCTGCATGTCGGCCGGATCCGTGGAATCCAGGGCGTACATGACGTCATTTTCAACGGACGGGTCTTCCAGCGCCACCTCCAGGTAGTTATCCGGGATGTTGCCGGTACACTCGTATACAGGCGTTACAACTGCATTGAGGTTTACGCCGGGCTCGATTTCCACGATTACATTGGTTTGGCAATCCTGGGCGTCCCTTACAAAGATCACATACGTGCCGGCAGCCAATCCGCTGAATGTGGACTGGGCAGGTCCGAAATCGGCATCTGCATTCGAGTTGAAGGCCGTCCGGTAAGGCGCTGTGCCGCCGCTGATCGCAATATCGATCATGCCGTCCTCGCTGCCCGCGCATACCTCGGGGGTTGCCTGGGCATCCACCGTAATCGACGCCGGTTCGGAAATGGTGAACTGGAAGGTCAGGAAACAGCCGTTCTCGTCCTGGGCAATTACGTCATAGACGCCGGGCGCCAAGTCGGTAAAGACGTTGTTGTCGTCAAACTGGTTCAGGTTCGGGCTGATGGCGTAGAGGATGTTGCCGGTGCCGCCGGAAACTTCCACGGTGATCGTACCGTCGTCCTCCCCGTTGCAGGTGACGTCAGTGAACTCCTCCCGGTCGATTTGCAGGGGAACGGGCTCCGTGATGATCAGTTCATTGGAAACCTCCTCGCAATCCTGGCTGGTGACCCGGATCCAGTAGCTGCCCACACCCAGGCCGCTAAACGTGCCGTTGGCCTGCGGACCAGACAGGAGGCTTGTCAGGGCGGCATCGCCGTACAGCTCATATTGGTAGCTGCCCAGGCCGCCGGTGGCGGTAGCCCGGAGGCTCGCAGTCATTTCGCCCGTACAGTTGATCACGGCCGCGCTGGTGTCGATGTCGAGCATCAGGGGCGGGATGGGCTCAATGCTCACCTGGTTGGAGATATCCGCCTCGCAACCAAAAGAATCGCGCACATAGTACTGGAACGTGCCATCCGTCACGCTGAAGGTATGGGAGTTTCCGCCTGACATGGGCGAATAGGTGGTGCCGTCCGTACTGTATTCGTACGGGCCGTTGCCTCCGGTTGCGGTCAGGTATATCTCTGCGTCGGTGGTACACGTCATGGATGCCGTCTGAATGAGGTTGGCTTCCACTTCGGTGGGCTCGGTGATGGTTACCTGGACGGTTTCCAAATCGCAATTCCAGCCATCGGATACCGTGATGCTGTAGATGCCGGCTCCAAGCCCTGTAAATACGGGGCTTGCCTGGAATCCGGATGAGAAGGCGATAGTGGCGCCGGCCGCGTCGTAATAGTTCAGGCTGTACTGGTAGCTGCCTGAGCCGCCGGAGACACCCGTGGCCGTAACTACCCCGTTTGTGTCGCCATAGCAGGCGAGGACGGCGGGGGCCGCATTGATCCCGGCCGCAATGGGCGCCGGCTCAACCAGGTCGATCGTATCGTTGTAGACGCAGCCATTGGCATCCGTAACGGCAACCGTAAAGGAACCTGCGGAAAGCCCGGCAAACACGCGGGATTGGACGTTGTTGGCCGTATAGGCCTGCCCGGTGGTGGTATTGGTAAGGACGATGTCATACGGTGCGTAACCGCCTGTGGGATCCACCAGGATTTCCCCCTGGTCGTTCGTACAGGTAACGTCGGCTACCTGGCTGACGACAGCCGTCAGCGCCATATCCGGGGAGATAATGGTTATGATGTTGGAGTCTTCGGCACAGAAAGGCGAAGCAGTCTCTGTAATACGGACAAAGTAGTTGCCGCCGCTCAGGCCATTTACGGTGAGCGGGTTCGTGCTCGTATTGGCACTTCCGACCACGCCGGTAGAAACCCCGGCTGCAGTAAACACCTCGTAGTCGTAGGCTCCGGTATACCCGGTAATGTTCACCGAGAGCGCGCCGTCCGTATCCCCAAAACAGGTAACGGGGTTAACAGGTGCGGCTGCAACCTGGATCAGGTCGTACGGGGGCACCTCGTAGGGAGCGGTCTGGATATAACACCCGGTGGCATCGTCGGTAATCCGGAACACATACGTGCCGGGGACGGTCAGGTCCCAGGTGGTCTGCGTATTGGAAACCACAGTGTTCAGGGAGCCGTTCGGGTTGCCCGGGGGCAATAACTCCACCGTGTAGGTGTTGGCCGGGTTGCCGTCATCGCTTACGGAAACGAGGACTTCCTCCGGGTTTGCACAGGTGATGGCGATATTTTGCGTCACGGTAGCCGTGAAGACGTTCAGCGGGTCCAGGGTAACCGTGTCGGTAGCCGGACATCCGTTGGCATCCCGCACATAGACCGTCAGGTTCTGTACAGCACCGGTATCCGCCACCTCAAAGGTGTTCGACGCCTGGAAGTTGACATTGTCCAGGCTGTAGAGGTACGGGGCTGTTCCCGCACCACCCGGCACGGTTACCGTAACGGTTGCCGTGTTTACCGAATTGTCCGGGGCGCAGGCAAAGGCCGTGGCCGCAGCGGTGACGCTCAGCGGGGTGGGTTCTGCAACTGCCTGGGCCAGGCTGGCTTCACAGGCCCTGCCGGAGAGCACGCGCACCGTGTAATTGTCTGCTGCCAGGCCGGTAAACAGCGGGCTGTTTTGGGGGCCTGCCACGAGTGTCATCGTCCCGTCGTACAATTCGTAGGTATAGGGCGGGTTGTCCTGGCCGGCATCGAGGGTCACCGTGATGGAACCGTCGGCACCCCCGGCACAACTGACATCTTCTGCGGCGGTGGTAAAGGATACCGGTGTGGGGGTTTCCAGCGTTACAGGCGCCTGGGCATCACAGCCGGTGCCGGAGGTATCGTATACGATGGCCGTATAGGTGTCCGGGGCCAGGCCTGTGAATACATTGGAGGCCTGGGGTACCCCGCCAATGACGCTCACCCCGCCGCCGTCCAGCAGGTCGTATTCATAGCTGCCGGAGCCACCCTGGGCTGTGACGGTGATCTCCCCGTCATTCAGGGCACAGGTGGGCTGTACCGTGGGCTGGGCAGTCAGGGCCAGGGGCGGCAGGATGGTTATCGTATCCGTAGCCGTACACCCATTGGCGTCTCGGACAGTTACCGTATAGGTGCCCGGGGCGCTTACCGTAAAGGTCGGGGAGGCCTGGAAGCCGGCACCTACGCTATAGCTCAGGGGTGCAATCCCGGATCCTGCAACGGTAAAGGTGTAGCTGGAACCGTCCGAGGCGCACTGGTCTGCGGCGTAGGCCGGGGCGGCAACAGTGGGCATCGGGTCCTCGTCCACAGTTACGGTGATAAAGGTGAAACACCCGTTGCTGTCCATAGCGTACACATCGTAGTCGGCCGGATAGGTGGCCGGGTTCAGTACCGCTGTGGCACTGGGCGAATAATCGCCGGGCACGGGGATATTTCCGGTGGGCACAAAGGCATAGGTATATCCGGGGGTGCCGCCGCTGGCAGCAACCGTTACCTGAGCGCCCGTGTTGCAATTCGCATTGATATTGGCGGTTTCCGCCAGGCTCACAGCCGCTGGCGGGGAGGCGATGGTCACGGTGTTTGAAACGTCGTCGCAGAAAGGCGTATCCGTGGCGATGACTTCTACGTAATAGTTGCCGCCCGCCAGGCTGCCGATGGTCCGGGGGTTCACCGAGGTGTCTGCAGGCACGACCCCGGTTACCGGGGTGCCCGCACTGTCAAATACCTGGTAGGTGTAATTCCCGGCGTAGTTGTTAACCTGGAGGGAAAGCTCCCCATCCGTATCCCCGAAACAGTCTACCGGGGTGATTGCTGTGGCTACAGCCTCAATCAGATCGTAGGGTGCCACGGTATACGGGGTAGTCGTAAAGTAGCATCCCGTGCCATTATCCGTAACCCGGAATACATAATCGCCGGGGGCGGCCAGGTTGAAATCGGCTGTGTAGAAACCGGCACCCGGGGATTGGGTGGGAGCCGACCCCAGAGGGAGCAGGTCAAAGTCAAAGTCGCCGGAACCGCCGGTAACGGTAACCCGCACAACTTCGTCGTTGGAGCAGGTAATGGCCGTAAGCTGGCTTACGTTCACATCCGTGATGACGGGCATCGGGCTGATACTGATGTTGTCGGTTTCCTCGCAGCCATTCGCGTCCCGCACATAGGCCGTAAAGTTCTGCACGGCACCTGTGTCGCTGATGTTGAACGTGTTGGAGCTCGTAAAGTTCACTCCGTCCAGGCTATACAGGTAGGGTGCGGTTCCGCCCCCACCGGTTATTGTAACTACCGCCTGGGTCACGGTGTTGTCCGGGGCGCAGGCAAAGCTCGTGGCCGTTGCAGATGCGGTTACCGGAGTCGGTTCTGCCACCGTAACGACATCATCTTGCTGGCAGCCGCGTCCGGAAGTTACGCGCACGGTATAGTCGCCGGCGGCCAGGCCGGTAAAGACCGGGCTGGACTGTACGCCGGTAACCGGCAGAATGCCCAGGGCGTCAAAGAGCTGGTAGGTGTAGGGCGGGTTGTCCTGACCCGGGTCCAGGGTTGCGGTGATGACCCCGTCCGAACCGCCCGTACAGCTCACGTCGGTGACGTTGGTGGTAAAAGCCACGTTGGTGGGGACGTTCAGCACAATACTTGAAGATGCTGCACAACCAACGGCCAGGCTGTCGTATACAAAAGCCGTATAGGTGCCCGGCGCCAGCCCTGTAAACAGGGGAGATGCCTGGGGCCCTCCCGTGACGCTGACCGCGCCGAGGAAAAGTTCATAAGTGTATACCCCGGAGCCACCGTATGCCGTCAGGAGAACCTGCCCGTCGTTCAGGGCACAGGTGGGTTGTACCACGGCCTCAGCGGTCAGGTCGGATGGCGGGAAAATATCCAGGGAAACGAGGTTGCCGCAAGAATTCGAATCGCGGACTTCCACGGTGTGCGTCCCGGAGCTCAGGCCAGTGAAAACATGGGTATCCCCCGCATTCACCAGGGAAGTGGATTGAAAGGCCCCACCGTCCAGACTTAGCATATACGGGCCGACACCGGCAACATCCAGGGTAACGGTAATTTCAAAATTGCCTTCGGTGGCGGAACACTGGTTGGCTACTGCGGATATCACAGGTTCCGGGTCCGCGGTAATTGTAATGTCCAGGGGCGGCGTCATACAGCCGTTGGCATCCATGGCATAGGCATCCCAGTCCGTGTTGACGGCCGGGTCCAGCTCCGCATAGCTGCTGGCGGAAAAGTCTCCGGGAACCGGGGCGACCCCGTCTTCCACAAAGGCGTAGGTAAACCCGCCGGAACCGCCGGTAGCCTGGACGGTAACCTGGGCATCCTCGTTGCAATTCGCGTTGTTTTGGTCTACCAGGTTAAACGTAATGGGCGAAGGCTCCAGGATCCGGAAATCCCAGGTATTCGAACAGAACGGGCTGGTGGCTTCCTCAAAATAGAGGACGTAATCGCCCGGGGGCAGGTTGTTGACCGTCTCCAGGGGAGTGGGGCCGCCCATGGGCCCGCTTACTGTGCCGGAGAAGCCCGTCGGGTTGTTGGTGAGCGCCTCCAGGATACTGTAGTTGATGTCGGCAACCGTGCCGTCAAAATTCTGGAATTGGAAGGCGATGGAGCCGTTTGTGTCGCCAAAGCAGGTCACGTCGTTAACCGCCGGAGTGGGTACCACCTCGATACCGGAAAGGGCCGGAATGTCCACCTCCACGTAGCTCGTACACAGGGTTACGTTGTCGATAGCTTCAAACACATAGGACTGGCCGGCATTCAAACCCTGAAAAACGGCCTGTTCTTCATTGGCTCCCGGGCCTGCGGTTTCCGAGTTTGGCGGGGTCCCCGGGCCGTAGATGCTAAAGCTGTAATCGCCCGAACCGCCATCGGCGGAAAGGGTCACCGTGCCGCCCGTGGCACAATCCACGATCGCCTGGGAATCCAGTGTCAGGAAGGGGTTGGCCAGGACGCGTACCGGGTTCTGGTAGAATTCGCAGCCGTTGGCATCGATGATCCGCACATAGTAGTCGCCAAAGTCCAGGCCGTCAAAGGAGACACTGGTTGCCGCTGTGTTTACGATGGGGTTCGACCCGGTTACGGGAACGATATTGTTCATCTGGTCGTACAGCGTATAGGTGAAATTCGGGGTCCCCCCGCTGATGATGGAGATGTCGATGCGGCCCGGAATGTCGCCACCCCCGGGAGCCCCGCTACAGGACACGTCCGTCACGGTAATGCTGGCGTCAAACAGGGGCGGGTCTGTCAGCGTGACGCTGTCGGTAAACGTACAGCCCTTGTCGTCCCTTACCGTGTAATTGTAGGTGCCGGCAGGCAAGCCGGAGTAAACTGTCTGGTTGCTATATCCCGCTCCGTTAAAGTCTACTTGGTAGGGGGCTTGCCCAAAATTCGGGTCGATATCGATCTCGACTACCCCGTTGGAGTCGCCGAAACAGGTCGGGTCGATGGTGGTGGCCGTGGCCTGGGGGTCTACGGCCGCCGTAACCGTAACCGTGTTGGTCAGGCCCACGCAGCCCTGGCTGTCCGTGACCCGGAACTGGTAGGTCCCGGGGGTTGCCGTGGTGTAAGGGAAGCCTCCGGCATAAGGCGTAAAGCCGCCGCCGTTAACTTCCACCTCATAGGTGTAGGGGGCATACCCCCCGTTAACCGTTACATCCAGGATGGCATCCGGGGATACCGTACAATCGATGTCCTTGGTCAGTACTGCATTACCCGTAAGCTGGGGCTCGACGGTAAAGGCTACCGTATCGGAACACCCGTTGCTGTCCCGGACCGTGAATGTATAGTTCCCGGGCACCAGGCCGGCAAACGTATTGGACGTCTGGGTAGCCCCGCCGTTCATGCTGTAATAATAGGGCGCCGCGCCGCCGGAAGCTCCCACCACTACGGTGGCCCCGCCGGAGGGGTCGTAGCAGACATCCGAAGATGCGTCGATGCTCGCCACCGGGTTGGCCGGCGTGGTGATGTCAAAGGTGTCGGTTACCGCGCAGCCATTGGCGTCCTCCACGGTGATCGTATAGGTGCCCACCTGGGAGAGGCCGGTAAACGTATTTCCGGACTGGGGCCCGAGCACGCTAGTGTCGGGTTGCTCCAACTGGTAGGTATAGGCGCCCCATCCGCCGGTGGCCGAAATAGTCACGGAACCGTCTGCCGCGCAGGTCAGCGGGGTAACGGTAAAGGTAAATGCGAGGGGCAGGGCCGGCTCGCTTACCGTCACGGTGTCCGTAGCGGTACAATTGGTGGTTTCGTCGGTAACCACCACCGTATAATCGCCGGCAGCCAGACCGGTGAGGTTAATGACCGCGCCGCTTTCCCCGGTGCCCGAGAAGGTTGCCGGGCCGGTTACCGAATAGGCATAGGTGGTGGAGAAGCCGCTGACGGCAAAATCCACAGCGCCATCCGATCCGCCTACACAGCTTACATCCTGTACCAGGGAACCGGCAACCGCGATGGGCGTTACCGGATTGATCGTATAGGCTTCGTCATAGGAACACCCGTTGGCATCCGTTACCCGGAAGGTATAGGTGTCGGGGGCAAGTCCTGTAAATACGTTGTTGTTGCCATTGTTAACGGCAGCGGGCGCGATAATCTCATAGGTGATGGCCCCTACCCCATCCGTAACAGTCAGGGTAACGTCGGAGACTTCGGCCGGGCAGTTCGGCGGGGTGGCGCTGAAGCTGATGTCGGAGGGCGGGTCCAGGGGTGGAATCACCACGGAGGCTGTTACAAACGTGCAGCCTGCGGAATCCCGCACGGTAATGGTGTACGTGCCGTCTGTCAGACCGGTAAAGGTGTCGGAGGCCTGGAAGTTGACCCCGTTGATGCTGTAGGTGTAGCCGGGTGTTCCCCCGGTAATATTCTGCGCCTGGATGCTGCCGTCCTGCAGGCAGGTATACCCCTGGACCAGGACCGCGTCGGCTGCAATCGGGGCCGGGTCTGTAAGGGTTACCGAGCCGTTGTACAAGCAGCCCTTGGCATCCTGTACGGTGTAGTTGTAGGTGCCGGCCGCCAGGTTGCTGAATACCGTCTGGCTGCCGAAGCCGGCCCCGTCAAAATCCACCTGGTAGGGGGCGGTTCCGAAGTTTGTGTCGATCAGGATTTCCACCTGACCGTCCGATGCCCCGGCACATGCGGGGTCGGTTGCGTTGTGCGTGGCCACCGGGTTGGTGATGGGATCGACCACCACGGTGGTTTCAGCCGTACAACCTTCCGCGTCGGTAATCGTAAACACAAAAGTACCGTCTGTGGCGGTGGTATAGGTAAAGGCATTGCCAACAACCGGGGTGGAGGCCCCGCCGTTTACCTGATAGGCAAAGGGGGCGTACCCGCCATTGATGGTAACGTCGATAACCGCATCCGGGGAAGCGGAGCAATCGAGCTCCTTGGTGAGTACCGACGTGGCGGTCAGCTGGGGCTCAATGGTGACGGTACCCGAAGTAGCCGTACAGCCGTTCATGTCCGTAACCACCACCGTGTAATTGCCGGGGGTCAGGTTGTTGAAGGTGTTGCCGGATTGTCCGGGGCCTCCATTGAGGCTGTACGAGAAGGGGCCCGTACCCCCCGAAACAGTGGCCGTAAGGCTCACGCCCGAGGCCGGGTCGTAACAGAGGTCGGTTACCGGGTCCAGGCTCACCGTCGGGTTGGACGGGGCGGACAGGGTGAAGGTATCGGTTTCCACGCAGCCGTTGGCATCCTCAACCGCAATGGTGTAGCTACCGAGCTGCGTCAGGTTGTTGAAAGTGGCGCTGCCCTGCGGCCCGAGCACTGTGGCATCCGGCTGGGTGAGCTGGTAGGAATAGCTGCCCCAGCCGCCGCTGGCCGAAATGGTAACTGAGCCGTCGCTGACACAAGTGGGTTGTACGGCGCTGAATGTAAAGGCCAGGGGGCTGGCCGGCTCGTCGATGGTTACCGAAGCCGTATCCGTACAATTCGTATCCGTATCCGTAACGGTGATGTCATAGGTGCCCGCAGCCAGGCCGGTCAGGTCGATGGTTGCATTAGTCTCCCCCGTGCCCGAGAAGGCGGCCGGGCCGGTTACCGCGTAGTCGTAGGAAGTGGCAAAACCGCTTACGGTGTAGCGGGCCTCCCCGTCGGATCCGCCAAAACAGCTGACAGGCGAAACCTGAACGCCGGAAACCGTAATCGGGACCACCGGATCTATCGTGAAGTTTTCTTCATAGGTACACCCGTTGTCATCCGTGACGCGGAAGGTGTAGGTGTCCGGGGCCAGCCCGTTAAAGGTGGCCGTGTTCCCGGAGGAGGAATCGGCGGCCTGGGCGGCAGGCGCGATGATTTCAACCACAAAGGGCGCCGTGCCGTTGCTGACCGTTACCGTGACGTCGGAGACCAGGGCCGGGCAGGTGGGCTGGGTGGCCGCGAATGTAAGGTCGTCCGGCGGATTCAGCGGGTCGATGGTGATTGAATTCGTTACCACGGTACAACCCGCGGCATCCCGGATAGTGATATTGTAAGTTCCGGCAGTCAGGCCGGCGAATGTATCGGAAGCCCCAAAGGAGACCCCGTCGATGCTGTATTCGTAAGGAGCAGTACCTCCGGCGACGTTCTGCGCCTGGATGGTGGCATCCTGCAGGCAGGTGTACGGCTGGGTGAGCGCGGCATCACCGGCAAGGCCGGACGCGGGCTGGGATACGGTCTGATATTCAAAATAGTCGCAATCTGCACTCCCTTTCCGCTGGTTGATTACGATGGCGTAGTCGCCAGCGGGCAATCCTGCAAAAACCCCCGAGCCATTCGTGGCGATGGCATCCCCATAGTTGAAGTTGTCTTCATCGAACCCGGCGGCATTGAACAGGTAGTACGTTAACTGATATCCATTGCTGCTTACAAGGTTGAAGCGAATTTCACCCGTAGACTCTCCAAAACAAAGCACATCAACCACGGAAGTAGCATTGTAGTCGGCTGCCGGGACAAATTCGATTTCAACCGTATTCGAAATGGAGAAACAGTTGTTCCGGTCTACGACGACAAAGGTATACTGGCCCGGGTCCATGATGTCGAAAATCTGGCTCGTCTGAAACTCAGAAGCCGGGATATCGGCCGGGGTCGCATAGGAAATCTGCGTTACGCCCCCATCGTCTACATATTCCCAGATGGCATAGGTGTGGGGCGTTCTCCCCCCGTCCGAAGACATGAGGATGTTTCCTTCTTTACAGCTAATGTGTTGGGAGACGCGGGCCTCGAGTTCCAGGTCGGATAGGTCCACGATGGTTACCTGCTCGGTATGCAAACACCCGTCGTCTGTGGTTACCCGTACGTCGTAGGTGCCGGCGTTGATATTGTCGAAACTGTAGTTGTTGTCGGTGCTGGGGCCGAAAGTGTCCACCACGGTGCCCCCCTGGGAGATCTCGTAGTAGTACTGGGGCTCTACATTCAGCACGGAAATATCGATTGCGCCCAGGCCGTTGCAATCCACGTCGGAGGTGGTGACATCCACCTGGAAGTCCCGGGCCAGTACCCCGATGTTTTCGAGGTAAAAGACGCAGCCGTCCACCACGCCCACCTGCCGCATTTCTACGGTGTAGGCGCCGTTGGTGGCGATGTCGAAGCTCGGGCCGTTATTCGCGCTGTAAGGCACCAACACGTTGCCGCTCACGGCATCCAGCAGCTGGTATTCGTACTGGGCCGGCATGTTGGTGACCGTGATATTCCCCGGCGTGCTGCAGATAATATCCGTCACGTCGTATTGGGGGTCCAGCGGGTTCTTGAATATGTTGAAATAGAAGCGTGTAAAGCAACCGTTCTGATAGTTGACCACTACGCGGTATTCGCCGGCATCGGCCGCCAGAAAGTCGTTGCCCGTGTCTACCTGGTTCCAGGTGCAGGCGGAGTTCTTGTTGGCGCAGTCGTCCCCGGAATCCGCACAGCTGGCCTCGTCCAGTTGTTCCCAGATAATGCTGGTCGCATCCGGGATGTTGATTTGGATAAGCTCCGTGTCGTTCAGGCCGCAGAGGAAGATCTTGGGCAACAGGTCTCCGTCGTTGGCACAGGTTACCACCTCGCCTTCCACGGTATTGGAGGTGTCGTTGATCAGCGTGACGATCGGGTTTTCCTGGGTGACACCGGGAAGCGTAACGGTGATGATTTCCTGGAAGCCCTTGCAGGGGTCCGCCACAATCTTGTCCACGATGTACTGGCCGGTCTCCGTTACGCGCTGGGTACTCGGATCGTTATCCGGGTCCCCGTCGTCAATGACCGTGTCGCCGCCGTCAATCAGGCCGTCCCCGTTGTTGTCCCGGTACCAGATATACTCGTCAAAGTTGTCGCCGGCATCCAGGACCACGCTGGTCCCGCAAAGCTCCACTTCCCTTGAGAAATCGCAGTTTTCCAGGTCGTCCAGCAGGAAGTTTGTTGCCCCGGGCGTTACAAAGCCGCAGGTATCGAAATCGGAGACGCTCGGGTCGTCCGAAATTACGGCAGTATTGATGACGCCCTGGTAGGTGGAATAGGCCAGGTTCTGAATCAGGTCTGTACAGGCGTCGATAAAATCAAAGCAGTTTTCGGCCACCTGCACCCGCATGCGGATGGAAGATGCGGGGTCGCCTTCCTCGATAAGGTTGTCCGGTATCGAGAAGATCACTTCCCGCGTCCCCGGGTCGTAGGTATAGGTTACCCCGGGTGGCAGCGTGAGGTTCGATTCATCCAGAGCGACGTTGATTGGCAGAATGTCCCGGATCGTATAGTTGGTGGCGTCGTCATTCCCGAGGTTTTCAAACGTCAGCACGTAGTCGAGCAACTGCCCCAGGTTGACCCCGGCCCCGGTTATATCGTTCCCGGCGATGTCTTCTACCCGCTTCTCGAGCACGATGTTCGGCTCGATGATCTCCACGTTAAAGGAATTGAAGAATGGGTAATACTGGTCGCCGTTGGAGGTAAAGCGAAAAGTGGCGGCTGTTTCGTTGTTCGGGATGACCGAATTGAGCGGGTTGTTCAGGATAAACATATCCGTGTCGTACCCCAGCGTATTGACGCTGTTCGGATTTCGCGTGTTTACAATTGCCCCGTCCTCGCTGATATTGCTGTTAAAGAAGTTATTGGACGGGTTGGCCCCGTTGCTGATCGTCGTAAATCCCGGAATCGTGGCCGAGCTAATTTGCAGGCGGTCGCCGGTAATCCGGTTGTCCCCTTCAAGCGCGGCTACTCCAATGTCCGCAATTACAGGGCCTGCCGGGATGGTGTTGAAGCCGGTGTAGTTGATATCCACCGTGGGGTTGGCGCTGCGCACGCGGGCAAAACCGTCAAAAGTGGTGATGAGTTTCCCGGTGAGATTCGGGTTTTCGTAGGCGATGACCAGGGTCCAACCCCCGGCTGCCCCGCCTCCGGGAGAGAGGGATCCGACCACGGAGCGGATATTCGCCACCGTATATTCCCCCTGCGGGTCGGCCAGGGCCGTCACAAGTGCCGTAACGTCCGCATAACAGGCATACGGGCTGTTCTGCCGCATCGAATTGTCGCCGCTGGTAAATCCGTCGTAAAGCACCTCATCGGCCGTTACGTCCACGTAGGCGCCGCCGGGGACCCGGAATTTGACCTGGTTGAAGTCGTTTTGCCGGTTGGTTCCCACGGCCTGCCCGGCCTGTTCGCTCGGATAGGTGGCAGACCAGTACAACCCGGCGTACCGGATGAGGTTACAGTTGGCGTCGTCGTAGGCAAAGGTGGCCGAGCTCGAGCTGAAAGTGGATGGGTCGGAATCCACGTCGATGTACTGCATATTCAGCCAATCGTTGTACGTGGAAGAGTTGCCAGTGGCATTATACGGATCTTCCGGGTCGTTGCTTCCGGATTGCCGGTTGACGATATTATTGGCTATAAATGTCAGGTCTCCCCGAAGATTCGCCTGGTAGCGGACATCGAAGGAGTTGTATTCCTGAGCAAGGCCTCCTATTGTGGTCAGCAACAGACAGGCCAGAAGAAGTCTTCTGAGTCTGGTTGGTTTCATCTAGGCGATCTGGTTGGGTCTCACACGCATGATCCACATTTTGTCGTCGTACGTGTTGTTGATTTTTGAGTAGTAGGAGATCAGTGCGCTGTTCCAGTTTTCGTGCCGCTTCAGGTAAACATACCGATAGTTATTATCCGGGTTGATAAAATAACTGGCACTGAGCCCCAGGGAATTCAGGTAGCGTACAAAGCGGTTGGCATTCCCCGGGTTGGCAAAAACGTTGGCAATCAGGTAGAATTCAGTACCCCCCTGGCCCATCAAGGCCTCTCCGGCTATTTCGCCTGCGGAGGTCTTGTCGCGTTCCACCACGTTCTTCTGCAGCACATCACTTTCATACTGATCGGATTTTTCTTCAATGCGGCGTGAATTGGCGGCATAAGCTTCGTTGCTGTATCGGTTGGCTACCTGCATGACCCAGAGGTCGCCCTGGTAGCGGCCGTCCACTTTGGAGTTTACGGCCCGTGCGGCATCTTCCCAGTTGTCATACCGGGTGAGGTATACGTATTTCAGGCCGTTGTTCTGGTTATCGATATAGTCTGCGCCGATACCGTCGGCTTCCAGGCGGTTGATAAACTTGTCCAAATAGGTGGTGCCCTTGTAGACATTGGCTACCACATAGTAGCCGTCCTGTACACCCTGCAGGTCGCGGAATCTCCGGCTTTTAACCCGGGAGGCTTCCGGTTGGGTGGCAGCATTTGCTGTCTGGCTTTTGGCCGGCTCCCCGGCATCGGCAACCGCTGTCCGGTCCCGGTCGCGGGCGATGGCTTTTTCAGCGCGTGCCCTGCGGGCAGTTTCTGCAGCCCGTGCGGCTTCTTCTTTGCGCGCAGTATCTGCGGAGGCGGCCAGGGCGTTGTTGCCCGGTTGGTCTTCAGTGTTAATACCGAAAGGCATGTTGCTTGAGTCCCGTCCGGTTCTCGTGGCGTCGTTGTTGACGAAATACACCTGACGCGCCTTGTCTTCCAGGTCAGGGCGTTCCCCGCCGGTTTCCTGCCGCACCATGCGCATCACCATCTCAAACCGCTGTTCCAGTTCGCGCTGGCGGCTGTTTTCAAGGGAATCCTGACGGAACATCAATTCGGCAAGGATTGCATCGTTTTCGGCTAACCGCCTTTTAAGTTCTGCGATTTCGGCGTCCTTGTCGGTTACTTCTATATCGTCGTCATCTGCATCTGCCAGGGAATCCTCATATCCGTTTTCCAGCATCACCCGATCTTCGGTCAGGTTGGGCGTAAAGGAATAGGCAAAGGAGATCTCGTGGGTAAGCCCCAGGTTGTCCTGCGTGTCCGAAAGGCCTTTTTCCATGGTGTATCCGATGGAAAGCCTCCGGTTGATGTTGAATCCTATCCCGGCTGAGGCACCGTAAAAACTGTCGTAACCGCCCTGCAGCCAACCCAGTTTGGGCAGGTCAAGGATCAGGTTCCCCCCCAGGACGGTTTCGTCTTCTCCTACCTTCCGGACCCGCGCCAGGGGCATCAGGCGACCTTCTTCAAAGATCCCCGTTGCAGCCGGGAATTGGTGGGTATATTGCAGGTGGCCCGAGAAGGTTTTATCCTTGAATTCGGTTATGAAGTCACTTGTCTTCAAATTGTAATCAATCAGGTTCTCCGCGTACACCCCAAAGTCAAAGGGGCCGTAGGAAATGTTGAAACCCGGCTGAAACGTCAGCAGGGAACTGTTCTGAAAACCGCTCAGGAAGGGGTCGTCTTCCACGGGGTTTGCCAGGCTTTCGTCAAAACCGCTGCTGTAATACGAGAGGTTGGCTCCAAAGGTAAAATTGCTTTTGTCGCTGAGCTTCACCCCGTAGGCGTAGTTGGCGAGTACCCCGTAATTGCTCAGGGTCCCTTCCCGCTGCGTATACAGGCTCAACCCCAGGCCCGAGCGGTCCCCGATTCGACCGCTGTAACTCAGGAAGTACATCTGGTTGTTATCGTCAAAAGATACCGACTGGTTTCTATGAAGCAAGTTAATGTAGGACTTGTCCTCCCGCACCGTGGAAAAGGTGGGGTTGATCAAAAACCGGTTGTACTTCAACAGGTTCTGGGACGGCACTTCGTAGGCGAGGATCGGGTTCTCCTCCTGGGCGCGGGCCAGGGGGCCTGCAGTGCACAACACCAGTACAAACATTACTATGCGTTTCATGGTCGGGTTAGCGTATTACGGTAATGGTACCTTGTTTCAGGACTTTTTCAGCATCCCGGATCTTGTAATAGAACACCATGTTCTGTTTCGGGAAGCTGGAGGCAGAGGAGGGCCAGTTGTTCTGGTAGCTGTTTTCATTCAGTACCTCCTCGCCTTTTTCGTTGTATATAATCACATTCACCTCCGGGCGGTTGGAATAGGTATTCGGGATAACCCACTGGTCGTTGATGCCGTCCCCGTTCACCGAAATCACATTCGGCACCCGGAACGTGTCCAGGTAGGATACGGTCACCGACCGGGCCACTTCGCATCCGCCGATGGTGGCAATCAGCAGGTAATCACCCGCTTCCGTAAAGGAATAGGAAGACGTACTGCTGATTTCAATATTGTTGCTGTCCATCCAGCGGTAGGTCTCCCCTCCGGAGGCCGTAACCGTACGGGCGCTGCCTTCCGGGATTCGGATATCCGTTCCGGGGTCCAGGGTAATCAGGTTTTCATCCAGGCTGTTGAGAACCAGGTTGTTGGACGGCACCGGGCAGCCGCTGCGCATCACCACCAGCTGGTAGGTGCCGGGGGTGGTGGCATCGATGGACGGGGTGGTCAGGTTCAGGTTGACCCCGTCGCGGAACCAGTCAAAACTCGCCCCGGTCAGGTCGGTAGTGGTGCTGATGGTAACGGGATCGGACGGGCCGCATACAGTGGTCTCGCTGCCCGAAATAGTAATGAGTTCGTCTACCCGCAGTTGGACGCTCAGCGTATTGGATGCGGGCGAATAGGAGGAAATACTCCCTTCCACATGGTAGGATCCGTTTTCCGAGATATCGGCCAGGCTGATGGCAGATGCGGTAGAACCGCTGATTGCCGTTCCGTCGCGGTACCACTGGAAGGCCAGGTCGGCCATCAGGTCGGCCGTCACGTCCGTGCTGCCGCCGCTACCGTCCAGGGCGCGGATGGCGGACACCTCCAGCACGATGTCGGTATTTGTACAGGCGGCGTAGGCCCCGCTGTAGGCAATGTCCATTTCCAGGGAGGCGGGCACCACAACGGAGGTGGGGTCCGAGTCGATGGAAGTTGCCGAACAGGCTCCGCCGGTCAGGGATACACGGGCAAAATAGTTTCCGGTATCCGACTCGGAAACCGTCAGGGTTGTTGCGGTAGCCCCGGAAACCGGGCTGCCATTGCGGTACCACTGGATATCGGCCCCGGAGGCGTCCGTCGTAATAGACAGGTCCTGGGTCTGGCCCGGCAACACCATTACGGTTGCCGGATTCGTCCGGGTTACGGTGAAGTTGCCGGCATTCGTAATGGTTACGGTTGCGGATTGTTCCACGCAGGCACCGTCCCCAAAGATTTCCACGGAATAATCCCCTTCAAACCCGGCGATACCGGCATCAACCGTATACGTGTCGTCATCTACTGTAGGCGGGGTGATCGGGTTGCCGTCCCGGAACCAGGTATAGGTGAGGCCCTGGCCGGTGATATTCGCGGTCAGGTCCATGGTTTCACCCGGGCAGAGGGCGTTCTTGGCCGGGGGGTTGATGGCAATCCCCAGGCTGCTGCCGCTGGTCACGTCAATCAGGTTCGACAACGTGTTCCCGGACCCCGAACAGGATCCGTAATCGATTTCGGCGTTGTACATACCCCCCTGGGTCACGGTAATGCTGGAGCCCTTATCGGCCAGGAGCGTGCCGCTGCGGTACCAGTTATACTGATAGGTATCCGGGTTGGTTACATTGTATACTTCCAGGGTAATCGAATTGCCGTCGCACACCTGTGCGGTGCCGTCACCCATATCGGCCTGTCCCTGCGGGCGGATATTGATCCCGCTGTTGACACCCAGATAATACATGGGGTATGCAACCGACGCAGGGCTGGTCATCGCTGGGCTTGTACTGCGTACGCGCATGCGATAACCCTCGCCCTGTGTATCGGTTGGCAAAGAGAACTGGAAATAAAAGTCAAATGTGGTATTCATGTCATCCACCCGGGCGAGTTCCCGGGCGCCTGAAAAGTCCCCGGAAGCGTCGGAGAGCTCCAGGATAAATTCGTTGTCGGCATTCACCAGGGGCGGACTCCAGGTGAAATTGGCCCAATAATCGTTGAAGGATCCGGAGGCGCAGGCTGCGGTCCAGGGGTTGGTTCCCGGTGGCGGGGTTTGGTTTGGGGCGGCTTCGGGGGCATTGAGAATCTGTGCGTACCCGGCCTGGGCGCACATCAATCCCCACAGTAGGGCTGCGGTGATACGTAATTTTAGGTTCATGACACTCCTTTTTACTGGTTAACGACTTGGTTATGCCCTACTTTGCCTGGTTGCTCCGGCGCCCTGCCCATGCCGTTCCCCGCTCCAATTTGAGCAGGTGGCAGGCCACCGCAACCAAACATTGTCTAACAAATATGGCTGTAAGCCCGCCCACAGGGAATTTATTGTTGTCGCATCGACCATATATGTTGTGAAATCACTGTATTTGTATGAATGGCTTGCGGATAAGGGATTTATCAGCATCGATGAACAGCATTTTTTCTACCTTTACGGCCTTAAATTCCCATACATGACAGCCGATTCCCGATCGCTGAATTTTATCGAGCATATTATCGAGGACGATCTCGCCTCGGGATTTCCCAAAGACCAGCTGCGCTTCCGGTTTCCCCCGGAACCCAACGGTTACCTGCATATAGGCCACGCGAGTTCCATCTGCCTGAATTTCGGCCTGGGCCTGCGCTATGATGCCCCGGTAAACCTGCGCTTTGACGACACCAACCCGGCCAAAGAGGAAGCGGAATACGTGGACGCCATCAAACGGGACGTTTCCTGGCTGGGATTTGAGTGGGCGGAAGAGCGCTATGCCTCCGATTATTTCCAGCAACTTTACGATTGGGCGGAGGACCTGATCCGCCAGGGCAAGGCGTATGTAGACAGCCAGAGCTCTGAGGAAATCGCCGCCCAGAAGGGGACGCCCACGGAACCCGGCACGAACAGTCCGCACAGAAACCGATCGGTATCTGAGAATTTAGAACTATTCCGGGGCATGAAGGACGGGAAGTTCGAGGCCGGCGCACATGTGTTGCGCGCTAAAATTGACATGGCTTCCCCAAATATGCTGATGCGCGACCCGGTGATGTACCGAATCCTGCATCGGGCCCACCACCGCACAAATACCGATTGGTGTATTTATCCGCTCTACGATTGGACCCATGGGGAAAGCGATTACATTGAACAGGTATCCCATTCGCTCTGTACCCTGGAGTTCAAGCCCCACCGGCCGCTGTACGACTGGTTTCTCGACGCAGTGACCGAAGCGGGGAAGTTGCGGCCGAAGCAACGGGAATTTGCCCGCCGAAACCTGAGCCACACGGTCGTCAGCAAGCGCAAACTGCTCCAGCTGGTGGAAGGCGGCCATGTATCGGGTTGGGACGACCCGCGCATGCCGACCATATCCGGACTCCGGCGCAGGGGATGCACCCCGGAAGCCATCCGGAATTTTGCGGATACCATCGGGATTGCCAAACGGGACAATGTGGTGGATGTGGCGCTGCTGGATTTCCACATGCGCGAACACCTGAACCAGATTGCCCCCCGGGTCATGGCTGTTCTGGACCCGGTGAAGGTGGTGCTGACCAATTACCCGGAAGGGGAAACCGAATGGCTGGAGACGGAAAACAACCCGGAAGATCCGGGAGCCGGCACGCGGGAAATTCCATTTTCGCGGGAGCTCTATATTGAGCGGGAAGACTTCCGGGAACAGGCCAACCGGAAATTTTTCCGCCTGAAGCTCGGGGGCGAGGTCCGTCTCAAGAGCGGGTATATCATCAAGGCGGAGCAGGCGGTAAAGGATGCATCCGGTACAATCACCGAAATACATTGCACGTACGACCCCAAAAGCCGCAGCGGCAGCGGTACGGAGGAAAGCCGGCGGAAGGTGAAGGGCACCCTGCATTGGGTGTCGGCCGAACACGCCCACCGGGCCGAAGTCCGGCTGTACGACCGCCTTTTTACGGATGCGACTCCGGACCAGCATAAAGACCGGGATTTTATGGAATTCCTGAACCCGGATTCTCTGGAAGTAGTGGAGGCCCGGATCGAACCCGGCCTGGCCGGTGCGCAACCGGGAGAGCGTTTCCAGTTTCAGCGCCTCGGCTATTTTTGCGTGGACCCGGACTCTTCGGAGGACCGGCTCGTTTTCAACCGGACGGTGACCCTCCGGGATACCTGGGCCAAAATCGAACAAAAGGAGGGTTAGTCAGGGCCATAGAAGGCGCTTATCCCTGCGATTGTATCAATCGGTATATTCTATTTAAATTGCCTGTTTCAGGCCCTTTTTAAGGGCCGATCGGAGGGCGGTGCATATTCCCGGACTGCCGCGCCGCATTGAAGCCCTTACACGCGGCCGCAGGCCGTTTTAGTTCCAACAGACCGTTTTTTGCCCGGTATTTTTGCTCCCCCGGATCAAAACCGTGCTCAAAACCTGCACAGCCCCCGAATTAACGACCTGTTAACGCATATTCTGACGAAATTGCACTATACTATTTATGACCGATCGTAACCGATCAAAAACTAAGTTTAACTTCAAATTTCAAATTATGGCATCTAACGATACTGGATCTGTACTCTTGGCGCTTCTGACAGGAGCGGCAATTGGAGCGGGTGTAGGCATACTTTACGCCCCGGACAAAGGATCAAAAACAAGAAAGAAAATCAAGAAAAAGGCCAATCAGGCCAAGGACGACATCTCGGTTCGGGTATCCCGGGCCACTGAAGAGCTGAGCCGCACGGCCGAGGCCAAGAAAGAAGATTTCGAGCGGCGCCTGGAGGATACCATCTCCACCATGAGTTATAAGGCGGACGATATTATCGAAACCCTGGAACACAAACTGGCAGATTTGAAAAAGAAGAACGCCAAGTACCAGAAAGACCCGGTAATAGAAACAGCCGGAAAACCGAAAGTAGCCGCCAAATCATAGCCCTGAATGGCTTTTGACGAATTAAAAGAACGCGCCGCTGAAGCCGAGCGCGACCTGAAGGAATACGGGCAGGCCAGTGCCGAATACTATAAACTCAAGGCCTTTAAGCTCGCCATGCGCAGCTTTCTCTACCTGGCCAAAGGGTTTGTTTTGGGCTTTATCCTGTTGCTTACCCTGATATTTCTTTCAGTTGCCGGCGCTTACGCCATCGGGGAGCGGATGGACTCATTGTCCACCGGGTTCCTGATTGTGGCCGGGGCATACCTGGTTGTGTTCCTCCTGGCCTACCTGCTGAAGGATTCCATGAACGCCCCCATCCTGCGGAAGTTCTCTGAATATTTTTACGAAGAAGATGAGTAAGCGCTATACCTCTTTTGAACAGATCGATAAGGACCTGAAAATTATGCGTCTGAAGCAGGAGATTGCGGTGGAAAACCTGAAACTTTCCTATACAGAAGCTCGCAAGAGCCTCTACCCTACCCAATTGCTTGGGGGGGTTACGGGTATCATCCAGAAATTGGCCATCTCCCTTCTGGCGAAAAAGTTGCTGCAGAAGTTCAGCCGGTAAGACGCCGGTTGCGGAGACCTGCACTACGGCAAGGTCTTTAAGCAGTCACATCAGGCCTGAAATCAAAAAACAACCCCGGCATTGGCCGGGGTTTTTCGTTTCACGTATGGCCCGGGAAATTCCGGGTAAGTTTGGGAAACTCCGGGAGCCTGCTACCGGAGCCGGCTGCACCTACTCCTTTTTGTCCTTGTTCTGTTTTTTCATCGCCTCCCCAATCTGGTTGCTGGCCGTAAAGCTGGCCACCATATTGTTGAGCATATCGCTGCCTGCCTGGGGCGAATTCGGCAGGAGGATCAGATTCGTATTGGTTTCCTCCCCGATGGCCTGCAAGGTGTCGTAATGCTGGGTAACCACAATCAGGGCGGATGCTTCCTGGGAATTGATGCCCACCTTGTTCAGGACCTCCACGGACTCCTCGAGGCCCCTGGCAATTTCCCTTCGCTGATCGGCGATCCCCTGTCCCTGCAGCCGTTTGCTCTCCGCCTCGGCCTTGGCCTTTTCCACGATGAGGATGCGGGCGGCATCCCCTTCGAACTGGGCGGCAATCTTCTCCCGCTCCGAAGCGTTTATCCGGTTCATGGCGGCTTTCACCTGGGCGTCCGGGTCGATATCCGTGACAAGCGTCTTGATAATGTCGTACCCGTAATCGAGCATGGCGTCCTGCAATTCAGCCTTCACCGCAATGGCGATGTCGTCCTTCTTCACAAAAACGTCATCCAGCTTCATCTTGGGCACCTCTGCCCGAACCACGTCAAATACATAGGAAGTAATCTGCTCGTGTGGGTATTCCAGCTTGTAGAAGGCTTCGTACACCTTGTCCCGGATCACCACATACTGAACGGATACCTTTAGCTTGACAAACACATCGTCCCGTGTTTTTGTTTCCACAATTACATCGAGCTGCTGGATCTTCAGGCTGAGGCGGCCCGAAATCCGGTCAACAATCGGGATTTTCATCTGCAGGCCGGAATTCCGGATACTCTGGAACCGGCCGAACCGCTCGACGATAACGGCCGTTTGCTGTTTGACGATAAAGAAAGAGCTGAAGAGGATAACCAGCCCCAGGAACAGGAAGGGTATCCAAAGGAATGATGCGATCATAGTGTGCGTTGCTAAGGGTTAGTGAAAATACGAAAGTATCGTCCTTATAGGTCGCAATTTCCCGGGAATTGTTACAGCGGTGTGCTATTTCGGGCTCCCGCCGAGACGGTCGATGGCCAGGCGGATCCGCCCGACGGTTTCATCCTTCCCGATTAGGCCCATGATGTCGAACAGGTGGGGGCCCTGCATGGCGCCGACCAGGACCAGGCGCAAGGGCGGCATGACCTGTCCGAAGGACAGCCCGGACGCACCGATCCAATCTTTTACGGAGGTTTCCAGGTGTTCCGAAGAAAAGTCGTCCCGGGTTTCGAGTAAATCGGCCAGTCGGGCCATCACCTGGGGCGTACCCTCCTTCCATTGCTTGCGGACGGCCTTTTCATCGTAGGCTTCCGGCTGTCTGAAGAAATACGAGCCCTGTTCCCAGATGTCCTTGAGGAAGTCCGCCCGTTCCCGCAACAGGGCAACTACCCGTTCCAGGTAGGCGTCTTCCAGGCTGTCCGGAAACGGATGGCGGCCCTCCAGAACCCTGCGGAATTCCGGCACGAGCTCAGCCGGGGATTTCTGCTGCAGGTACTGGTGGTTGTACCATCGGGTTTTGTCCGGATCAAACCGCGCCCCGGACTTGTTGACGCGCTCCAGGTCAAAGGCCTCGATGAGCTCTTCCAGGGAAAAGAGCTCCTGTTCCGTACCGGGGTTCCACCCCAATAAAGCCAGGAAGTTCAGGACTGCCTCCGGAAAATAGCCGGATTCCCGGTATCCGGCCGAGTCTTTCCATTCCAGGGGAAAAACCGGGAATCCCATTTTTTCCCCGTCCCGTTTACTGAGCTTGCCTTTCCCCGTCGGTTTCATGATCAGGGGCAGGTGGGCGAATTGGGGGGCTTCCCAACCAAAGGCCCGGTAAAGTTGAATGTGCAGTGCCAGGGACGGCAACCACTCCTCCCCGCGGATTACATGGGTAATTTCCATCAGGTGGTCGTCCACGATATTCGCCAGGTGGTAGGTGGGCATCCCGTCGCTTTTGAAAAGCACCTTGTCGTCCAGGGTGTTTGTGTCGATGCGGATGTCGCCCCGGATCAGGTCCTGGAATTCCAGGGTCTGATCTTTGGGCCATTGGAACCGGATAACATACGGGTCCCCGGCATCCAGGCGGGATTGGAGGGCCTCCGGGGACATGCCCAGGGAATTGTCCAGTTTTTCCCGGTTGTGCCAGTTGTAGATGAAGGTCTTCCCCTTTTTCTCGTGATCGGCCCGATGGGCATCCAGTGCCTCCGGCCGGTCAAAGGCGTAATACGCCCAGCCGGATTGCACGAGCTGTTCGGCAAATTCCCGATAGCGGTCCTTGCGCTCACTCTGGCGGTAGGGCCCATGGCCCCCTTCTTTCCCGGGGCCTTCATCAAAGGGGATGCCGAGCCACTCCAGGGATTCCACGATATATTCTTCCGCCCCTTTCACGAAGCGGTTCTGGTCGGTATCCTCAATCCGCAGGATAAAATCCCCCCCGTGTTTTTTGGCAAACAAATAATTGAATAGAGCCGTGCGGACACCGCCGATGTGCAGAGGGCCGGTCGGGCTCGGGGCAAAACGGACGCGGACGGGTTGTTTCATCAGATTGGAATTTGAATTGCAAAGATAGGCAGGCCGGACCGGATGACAAGCGAAGCTTACAGACCGGGCCCCGCCGGCCTTTTAACATGATTTTAGTCCCCGTATTCCCGGAAGCTGCCTATCTTGGTGGTAAAGATTCGCTTTTTGGAACCGTATCAACTCATTATCGGAAAACTGGAGAAGTTCCTGACGCGCTACTACCTGCGGCAGTTGCTCAAAGGCACTTTCCTGTTCCTGTTTTTCGGCGGGCTCCTCCTGCTGCTGGTCAGCGGCCTGGAGTACCTGTTGTGGATGGGAAGCGGATTGCGCAGGATCCTGTTCTGGGCGTTGGTGGGCATTGAGCTGCTTCTGTTTTTCCGGTACCTGGTACAACCGGTTCTGCAGTTGTTCCGTTTACAGCGCGGTCTCAGTTATAAAGAGGGCTCTTCCATGATCGGCCGGCATTTCCCCGAGGTAGGCGACCGGTTGTATAACCTGTTGGAGCTCGCCGAGAACCCGGGTCAGTCCGAATTGCTCCTCGCCAGTATCGAACAGCGCTCCCGCAACCTGAAACACGTGCCTTTTGCCAGGGCCGTTCGTATGCAGGACGGATGGCGCTATGCGCGTTATGCCGTGCTCCCTTTGTTGTTTATCGGGGCGCTCTGGCTCACCGGCAAAGGGTTGGATTTCCTGGATTCCTACCAGCGGGTCGTCGATTACAGAACGGCCTACGAACCCCCCGCTCCATTCGCTTTCCGCCTGGTCAACCCGGAACTCAGGTCGCGGGAGAATCAGGCGTTTACCCTGAAGGTGCGCACTGTGGGGGACGTGCAGCCTGAAACCGTGGAATTGGTTGCCGGGGGGCGCCGCCTATTGATGGAAGACAAGGCCACACATTTCGAATACACCTTTCGCCCGCCATTGGTAGACATGGATCTCTACTTTGAGGCCAACGAGGTGCAATCCCCGGCCTACCGGCTGGAGGTGGTTCGCGTGCCGGTAATAGACCGGTTTGGTATGGAGCTGGAATACCCGGCCTATCTGCAGCGAACCGGACAACAAGTCCAGGGAACCGGCAGTATCACTGTGCCCGAGGGCACGCGAATTCGCTGGAATATCGCTACTGTACACACAGATACCGTCCGGTATGAAGATAAGGACACAGTACTGTTTGCAGCACGGGAGGGAAATACCTTTTCGCTTGCACGTCGCGTTTTCCGGCCCACGGATTATATGCTCAGCACGTCCAACCGGGATGTATCGGGATACGATAAGCTCAGATATCGGATTGAGGTGATCCGGGATGAGTATCCGGACATCCGTGCGCGGATGGTGCGGGACTCCCTGGAACCGAACCTGGCCTATTTTTCAGGAGAGGTTTCCGATGATTACGGCCTGGGGAAGCTAACGGTTATCTGTTACCCGGAAGGGGACGAGGAGGCTGTACGGGAAGTGGATCTCGATGTGCCGGGAGGAACCTATCATACTTTTTACTACACATTTCCATCCGGATTGAATCTGGAAAGCGGAACGGATTACATCGTACAGTTCCGCATCCGCGACAACGACGGATTGCGGGGCGGTAAGGTTCGTGAAAGTGAACTGTTCAGGCTTACCCAGTATACTCCTGAGGAGTTACGGGATCAGCAACTGGACTATCAGAATTCCCTTCTTGACGGGTTGGGGAAAACCCGGGAGACCCAGGAAAAGCTGCAAGAGGAACTGGAGGCCTTTCGAAAGGAACAACAGGAGAAGCGCAATCTTGAATTCAACGACCAGCAGAAACTCAAGGACGTACTCAACAGACAGCTGAAGCAGGAATGGCTGATGGAAAAATTCAGCAAGGAGCTCGGCGAGAACCTCGAGTCCGAAGAAGCCAAAAAGGACCCCTTCCGGGAATTGCTCCAGGAACGCCTGGAACGGCAGGAAATTGAAGCGAGGAAAAATGCCCAATTGATGGAGGAGATGCAGAAGGTCCTGGACCAACTGGACAAGGACGCCCTGAGGGAGCGCATGGAGGAAATCGGCAAACGGCAGGAGGGCAACCGGCGCAGCATGGAACAATTGCTGGAGCTTACCAAACGGTATTATGTGCAGGAAAAGTCGCGGCAGCTGGCTGCACAACTGAAAGAGCTTGCAGAACGGCAGGATATCCTCTCGGAGCTGGAGAACATGATGGAAAATTTCTCCGCGGAACAACAGGATAAACTCCGTAAAGAATTCGATAGTTTGCGCAGGGAATTGTCGGAACTCGAGAAAAGCAACCAGGACCTGAAGCAACCCCTCCCATGGAAACGGGATACACAGAAGGAGGAAAGTGCTTCTCAGGACCAGAAGGATGCACAGGAATTATTGGAAAAGCTTCATGCGCCGGAAACTTCGGAAACAAGGGATCAGCAATCCGAACCGTCCAGTACGCGTAAGAAACAGAAGGCTGCTGCCCGGAAGATCCGGGAATTGTCCGAAGCGCTGCAGCAATCTGCCGCTTCGGGAGGTGGGAGCGAATCCACAGCGGAAGACGCCGAGATGTTGCGCCAGATCCTTGATAACCTGGTGGTCTTTTCCTTTAAGCAGGAGACGCTTTACGACGCCGTACAGAAACTCGAAGAAGGTGCCGCCTCCCTTAGCGGGGATATACGGCAGCAACAAGAGCTCAGGAAGCTTTTCGAGCATGTGGATGACAGTTTGTTTGCCCTCTCGCTACGCCAACCCCAGGTATCAGAACAGGTGAATAAACAGATAGCCGAAGTATATTACAACGTAGACAAGGGCCTTGAAAGCCTGAGCGAGAATCAATGGTACCGGGGCGCCTCCTATCAGCAATATGTAATTACTGCTGCCAATGAGTTGGCATCCATGCTTGCCGAAATGCTCGAATCCATGCAACAATCCATGATGCCGGGAAAAGGAGAGGGTTCAGGCAACGACTTTCAGCTTCCGGATATTATCCAGAGCCAGGAAGAACTCCGTCAACGGATGCAAGGGTCTCAGGAAGGCAATTCCCAGGAAGGCAGCCAGGGGAACCAAGGGGAATCATCCGGCGAATCCGGACAGGGTGAACAAGGCGAACAGGGAAGCGAAGGACAGGGCGAAGGATCCCAGGGCCAACAAGGCCAGCAAGGCCAGGGAGGTCAGGAGGGCTCCGGGGAACAAGGCCAGGGTAACGGTGAGAATGGAAAAGGACAGGGACAAAACCAGGGCCAGGATGGGCAAGATGGTCAGGGTTCCGGGGGGGAGAACGGCGAAGGAACCGGTGGTTCTAACGGGGATGAAATGAGCTATCAGGAATTGTTTGAAATCTATAAGCAGCAGCAGATTATCCGCAACCGTCTCGAAGAGCAATTACAGGACATGATCGATAATTCAGACAGGGAATTGGCACAACGAATTGCCCGTGAAATGGAGCAATTCGAGGAAGAATTATTGCGAAACGGCGTCACTACCCGGACAGCGGACCGAATGAACCGAATCCAGCAACAATTGATGAAGCTGGAAAATGCCTCCTTTCAACAAGGGGAGAAAGAAGAACGGGAAAGCCGGACAAGTACCAGGACCTATATGAACCCAATTACCACCCGGCCAGAAGTATTTGAAAATGAGGGTGAAAACGTTGAAATATTAAACAGGCAAGTATTACCTTTGCGCCGCATTTACAAGAACAAAATTAAGGCGTATTTCCAGGATGAGGATCGATTACCACAGTGAGACGGATTTTTCCCTGCCCAATCCGGCCAATTATACCGAATGGATTATTAATGTCTTGAATTCCAGGGAATTAACACCCGGGGAACTGCAATTCGTTTTTTGTTCGGATGATTATTTGCTGGAGATGAATCATAAATATCTGGGCCACGATTATTACACAGACATCCTCACCTTCGAGAACGACCTGGAAGATGACGTTAGCGGAGATATTTTTATTTCAATAGATCGAATCCGGGATAATGCCAAAACGTATTGCGTACCATTTGAGGAAGAACTCGCACGCGTGATGATCCACGGGGTTTTGCATTTGATTGGTTTCGGCGACAGTACGGAGAAGGAAAAGGATATTATGCGGCAGGAAGAGTCTGCCTGCCTGCGAATGTTCCACGTGAAACAATGAGTATGTTTACGGAAGAGTACGACGTAATAGTAGTAGGTGGAGGTCACGCCGGATGCGAGGCTGCGGCTGCTGCAGCTAACCTGGGCTCAAAAACCCTGCTGGTTACCATGAACCTTCAGACCATTGGCCAGATGTCCTGCAACCCTGCCATGGGTGGCATTGCCAAGGGTCAGATTGTCCGGGAAATTGACGCCCTGGGAGGCTACAGTGGTATCGTATCCGACCGGTCGGCCATACAGTTTAAAATGCTGAACAAATCCAAAGGACCGGCCATGTGGAGTCCCCGCACCCAGAATGATCGGATGCGGTTTGCAGAAGAATGGCGGTTGTCGCTGGAACGTACCCAGCACCTCGATTTTTACCAGGAAATGGTCAGTGATCTGATCGTTTCGGAAGATCGGGTGGTAGGGGTGCGTACCTCTCTCGGGTTGGAAATCCGTGGCCGGTGCGTGGTTCTTACCAACGGGACTTTTCTGAATGGATTAATCCATATAGGCGAAAAGCAATTCGGCGGTGGTCGGGCGGGGGAACGCGCTGCCCGGGGCATCACCGAGCAGCTTGCAGAAATGGGCTTTGATACCGGTCGTATGAAAACAGGCACACCGCCTCGCGTGGACGGCAGGAGCCTTGATTTTTCTAAGATGATCCCCCAGCCAGGTGACGCAGAGCCGGGTCGTTTCTCGTATCTGGACACTCCTAAACTTACAAGGCAAAGGGAATGTCATATGACGTATACGAGTCCGGAGGTACATGAATTATTGATGGAGGGGTTTGACCGGAGCCCGATGTTTAATGGTCGCATCCAAAGCATCGGCCCGAGGTATTGCCCCTCAATTGAAGATAAAATCCACCGGTTTAAGGATAAAGACCGGCACCAATTGTTTGTGGAACCGGAGGGATGGGATACCGTTGAGGTCTATGTAAACGGCTTCTCAACTTCCCTCCCGGAAGACGTCCAGTTCCGTGCGCTGCGTTCAGTGGCAGGATTCGAAAACGTGAAGTTTTTCCGTCCGGGTTATGCCATTGAGTACGACTATTTTCCCCCCACCCAGTTACGGCATACCTTGGAGACGAAGCTCATTGGGAATTTGTATTTCGCCGGGCAGATCAACGGCACAACGGGGTATGAAGAAGCCGCTTCCCAGGGTTTGATGGCGGGGATCAATGCCCACTTGAAATTAAATGAAAAGGAGCCGTTTATTCTGCGGCGGGACGAAGCGTATATCGGGGTACTGATCGACGACCTGATTACCAAGGGCACGGAAGAACCCTACCGGATGTTTACGAGTCGTGCGGAGTACCGCACTTTATTGCGACAGGACAATGCGGATCTGCGGCTTACGGAGAAGTCCTTTCGGATGGGCCTGGCAAGCGAAGAGCGCATGCGGGCAGTGGAGCAGAAGAAGGCCCAATCCCAGGATTTGGTCGGGTTCTTTAAAAAGACCAGCTTTGTCCCGGAAGAAATCAACCCCATCCTGGAAACTGTCGGATCGAAAAATGTGGATCAGGGCGATAAATTATTTAAGGTGTTTTCCAGGCCTCAGGTGCAAATGGAGCATATGATGCAACTGGAGAGTGTATCGGAATATGTTCGGGAGAACCAGCTGGGGCAGGAAGTGCTTGAGCAGGCTGAAATTGAGGTGAAATATTCCGGATATATCGAAAAGGAAAAGAACAATGCAGATAAATTGCAGCGTCTCGAGAATGTTAAGATACCGGAAGGTTTTGATTATAGCCAGGTAAAATCGCTCTCCTACGAAGCCCGGGAAAAACTCGGCCGGATCCGTCCCGCAACCCTCTCACAGGCCTCGCGGGTAAGCGGGGTATCCCCAAGCGACATCAGCGTCCTGATGGTTTTTTTGAATCGATAGTTCCACGTGGAACAATCCGGACAAGAACGCGTAAATGATGGCCGAAAATTCAACGAAACCCCCCTCGATGCTCCAGGATCCAGTTTTGACCACCAGAGACTATATGGTGAGCGGGGAGGAATTCCAACTGCACCGGCATGACAAAATACACGGCCTGCTGATGACTCATCCCGTGCCCGAGGACCTGACGCGCTACTACGAATCCCGAGAATACCTTTCACATCGCGATCGTCCGGAAACGCTGTTTGGCCGATTGTATCAATTGGCCCGGGCATGGAGCGTAAATTGGAAGGTCCGGTTGGTGGCAAAATTCGTCCCCACCGGAGGGGAGATGCTGGAGATTGGTACGGGACAGGGAGACTTTTTACAGGTTGCTTCCCGCCACTGGAGCGTGAGCGGGGTAGAGCCAAATAGGGGAGCCAGACATCGTGCCTTGCAGAAAAAACTCAAAGTATTTGAGAAGTTGCACGAAGTGCCCGCAGCTGCCAATGACGCGATTGTGCTCTGGCACGTACTGGAGCATATCCCCGATCTGGAAGCAACCATTTCCGATTTACTCAATCGACTAAAGCCAGATGGACGACTGATCCTGGCCCTGCCCAACCACCGTTCCTGGGATGCCCGCCACTATCGGGAATACTGGGCAGCCTACGACGTGCCCAGGCATCTCTGGCATTTTTCAAAGCATTCCGTAAAAGATCTTTTCGGCACATACGGGCTGGAGTGTATCGCTATGCGACCGATGTGGCTGGACGCCTTTTATGTGTCCTGGCTATCGGAAAAATACAAGGCCAACCGCTGGGCGGCGCTGGTGGCTCCATGGAAAGGGCTCACTTCAAACCTGGGAGCCCTGTTTACCCGGGAACCTTCTTCCGTGGTCTATGTGTTGGGAAGGAGGGGGCCGACAGGCAACTCAGGGCCATAGCGCCCTTTTACGGGCTCAAAACAACGGCAGACACCCATGGGGTTCACGCAGGCTGTTAAATGCCCTCAAAGGCTTTAAAAAGCCCAACTTCTAAATAGACTCAGGATATGAAAATACAAAAACAGCATAGCGTACGTCTATAGCAGCCCAAACCGCTTCCTCCATCGGGGGGGCCGCATTACAAATCGGTATGGCCTCCATGCAAAAAGATAAATTGGATGGAGGTTCGACGAAAGGCCCAAATCCCCTATTTTTGCCCCGCACCTAAAAAATCAGGTACACATGAAAAAAGTAATTCTTTTGGCAGCCGCCATTATCTTGAGCAGTTGCCAGCAAAATAAAGTAGCCTACGTAGATTATGCGACACTACTGGACGGCTACAGCAAAAAGAAGGATCTGGAAGCTACTTACAATTCCCGTGCAGAAGCCTTCGCCCAACGCCGCGACAGTATTTCCCAGGCCTTCCAGATTGAAGCACAAAGCCTCCAGAATAAAACCAAGAGCATGTCCCAGCAACAAGCCCAGGAGGAATTTGGGGCCTTGCAGCAACGGGGCCAGGCAATCGGGGCACAATTGCAACAGGAGGAGCAGCGCATGCAGCAACAGGGCCAGCAGAAAATGGATAGCCTCCTCATGGAGGTCAAAGAGCGCATTGGGGAGTATGGCCAGAACAATGGCTACACGTACATCCTGGCCGGAGGAGAAGGAGGCACGGTTCTGTATGGATCTGAAAGCCAGGACATTACAGATAAAGTGCTCGAATATCTGAACGAGCAGGCCACGCAGTAGCCTGTTGCTTAATCAGGGGCCCGGGCAGCCACTGCCCGGGGGTATCCGGGCGCCGGGATCTACTGTAACAGGAAGACCAGGAATACGGCCGGGATAAAGTAAACCGCTATCGTCTTGGCCCCGTCGTAGTCCTTGGCGAGCCGCTGGCCGAAAAGCAGCATCAGCAGGGACACGCAGGAAACAATAGCGCCCAACAGCGCGATTTTTCCGGATTCGTACAGGAGCAATTGGACCAGACCCACGGCGCAGAGAATCCCCGCCAGCATTTCTGCAATCAGGACGATAGCCAAAAGGACAGGTACCAGTCCCTGTAAAGGGGTTTCGGAAAAGTGGGAACGCAGCCAGCTCAGGTTGCCCGTCCAGTCCATTACCTTATCGATTCCGCTCTGCATAAATGTGATGATCAGAAAAAGCAGGATGAGGATTTCGGCAGCGTGTTCCAATAGCGTGTTCATGATTCCTGGATGTTTGCGGCCCGGGCGTGTAGCAGCCGGGTCAGTTTGATTGACAGATCCGTGAAAATGATCTTGGCATTCCCATTCCGCTCAATGTGGTAGAGGGCAGATTCCAGTTCGCGCACCATGGGTTGCACATTGTTTTCGTGCACGAAAGGCGCAAACTTCCGCAAGTCAAAATCCGGCTGACGCATCTTCATATACACCAGGGCATCCGCCCGGTAGTTCATCAGCAGGGCTTGCCGGATAACGGACAGGCAGTAGGAGAGAAATTTCTTTTGCGTTTCCCGGCCGGTTTTGGCCACCTCCTCGCTCCAGAGGATCAATTCGTGGACCGCCCCCTTGTTTCCTTTGGCCTTGAAAGCCGTGCGCGTCCATTGCACAAACCATCGCTCAAATACCAGGTCCTCGCTGTCCTTGTTTAACAGGTCCAGCGCCTTGTTGAAATTTCCATTGGCCTCCTGGGCAATTTGCGTGGCTTCTTCCCGGTTGGAGCCCCGGACCACCAGGCCGTCGGCGATCACCACTTCGGGCAGGGGGGGGAAATGCAGCAGCTGGCACCGGCTCCGGATGGTTTGCAACAGAAGTTCTTCGTCCTCTGCAATCAATATGAGCACGGTTTTCGGGGCGGGCTCCTCGATGAGTTTCAGCAGTTTGTTAGCCGCCGGGATATTCATCCGTTCGGCCATCCAGACAATCATCACCTTATACCCTCCTTCATAGGATTTCAGGCTGAGTTTCTTAACGATGTCGTGCGCTTCATCCACGCCGATCTGCCCTTGTTTTTTCTCAATCCCGATAAAGCGGTACCAGTCAAAAAGGTTGCCGTAGGGCTGCTCCCGGACAAAATCCCGCCACCGGGGCAGGTAGTGGTCGCTCACAGCGTGGCTTTTGACCGTGTCCGAATTCGCCACGGGAAAGGCAAAGTGCAGGTCCGGGTGGGCGAGCCGCTCGCATTTGGAGTTGCAGGCGGTATTGGGCCCGTCGTTTTCGCCCCCGGAATTCCCGCAGAGGATATACCGGGCATAGGCGACGGCCATCGGGAGGGTGCCGCACCCCTCCGGCCCGACAAACAACTGGGCGTGGGGGATCCGTCCGCCGTCTGCGCTGGAAGTCAGGTGTTTCTTCAGGTGGGCAAGCCCCAGAATGTCGGCAAAACGCATGGACCAAATATAGCACTTTTGCGTCGCGGCCCCGAAATTAAATGGGTTGGGGGCAAATGGTCCGTGCATTATATATTATTTTTGGGTCTGCCAATAAACCGCAACACCATGACGATTGACAAATTTGACTTCAAGGACAAGAAAGCACTGGTACGTGTAGATTTCAACGTGCCCCTGAACGAGGACTTCCAAGTGACCGACACGAACCGCATTGAAGCGGCCAAACCCACCATTATCAAAATCCTGGAGGATGGCGGCAGCGCCGTACTGATGAGCCACCTGGGCCGTCCCAAAGGCAGCCCGAACCCGGACCTGTCGCTGTCCCATATCGTCGATACGGTATCCGATATCATCGGGGTGGAAGTAAAATTCGCATCGGATTGCATCGGGGATTCTGCAGCCGCCGAGGTAGAGGCACTCCAGAGCGGGGAGATCCTCCTGCTGGAAAACCTGCGGTTCCACGGGGAGGAGGAAGCCGGCGACCGCGAGTTTGCCCGGAAGCTCTCCCAGTGGGGGGATATCTATGTAAACGACGCCTTCGGGACGGCCCACCGGCCGCATGCCTCCACTACGGTGGTGGCCGAATTCTTTCCGGAAAAGAAATGTTTCGGATACCTGCTTGCCCGGGAAATTGAAGCTATCGACAAGGTGATGGAAACCGGCGAAAAACCGGTTACAGCCATCCTGGGGGGTGCCAAGGTCTCATCCAAAATCACCATCATCGAGAACATCCTCGACAAGATCGACCACCTGATTATCGGGGGCGGGATGACGTACACCTTTGTCAAGGCCCGGGGAGGCTCCGTGGGGGATTCCATTTGCGAGCCGGATAAAACGGATCTGGCGCTTTCCATCCTGGAGAAAGCGAAGGCCAAAGGGGTGGCCGTACACCTGCCCGTGGATGTGGTGGCAGCCGATGCCTTTGACAATGATGCGGAGTCCCGGATCATGGCTGTGGACGCCATCGAAGACGGCTGGCAGGGCCTGGACGCCGGACCCGAAACCCTGGAGCGATTCCGGAAAGTGATCCTGGAATCCCGGACCATCCTCTGGAACGGCCCGGTGGGCGTATTTGAGATGCCCAACTTTGCCAAGGGGACCATTGCCGTGGGGAACTATGTAGCCGAGGCTACGCGTAACGGGGCGTTTTCCCTGGTCGGAGGGGGCGATTCGGTGGCCGCCGTGAAGCAATTTGGCTTTGACGAAAAGGTGAGCTATGTATCTACCGGAGGAGGCGCCATGCTGGAAAGCCTGGAAGGTCGCACCCTTCCGGGGATTGCAGCTATTCGCGGCAGCTAGTTCCCTCAACCAAAAGGGGGGTTGCCGCACTTTAACGGCAAAAATTTCGTTCTTATATAAAATTATGCGATTTTCGCTAACCCCCACTTCAAACACGCTGGAAATCAAATGAAAAAGCTATTTGTCGTATGCGCTCTGGCCCTGTTTGGCACGGCCTTCGGGCAGGGCGATTCCACGGCCGTTACCCGGCCCGCGGATACCTTGAAACCTCGTCCGGTGGCTGCCCGGGTTGCCGGTCTGGCAGATGTGGCGGAAGTGGCATTTTCGGCCACGGATTCCGCCCGTATGCGCGACCACGAACTCGCCGCCCGTTATGACAGCCTCTGGATGGGCGAACTCCGGCAGGCTGCCGAACGCTTTCCCGAGATGTATGAGGAAGTCCGGTTGGCTGCTTTGGAAAACGCCCCCGACAGCATCCCCTCCTTCGACACGGAGGTGTTCAAGGACCGCCTGGAACGACTCAACCAAAGGACCCCGTTTAACATCGTTTACAGCACCTCCCTGGAGAGCGTGGTGAAAACCTTCCTGACCCGGAAACGGGACCTGATGGAACGCATGTTGACGGCCAGCCAGTTTTACTTCCCGATGTTTGAGGAGGCCCTGGACCGGCACGACCTGCCGCTGGAGATCAAGTACCTGGCCATCGTGGAATCGGCCCTGAACCCGAAAGCGCGTTCGCGCGTGGGCGCCACCGGGCTCTGGCAGTTTATGTACAGTACCGGCCGTATGTACGACCTGGATGTGAGCAGCTATGTAGACGAACGCAACGACCCGATTGAATCTACGGAGGCAGCCGCCCAGTACCTGAAGCGGCTCCACGGTATTTTCGGGGACTGGGACCTGGCCCTGGCCGCCTACAATTCCGGCCCCGGGAACGTCAATAAAGCCATCCGGCGATCCGGGGGCTATACGAATTACTGGAACCTGCGGAATTTCCTGCCGCGGGAGACAGCCGGATACGTGCCCGCCTTTTTTGCGGCCATGTATATTTTTGAATACGCCGCCGAACACGGCCTGGGCTTTACCCCGGCAGAACGGCCTTATTTTGAAACGGATACCGTTTGGGTGCGGGCCACGCTTACCTTCGACCAGATTGCGCGAGTAACCGGGGTGGACAAAGAGGAAATCGCCATGCTCAACCCGGCCTTCAAATTGGGGATCATCCCGAAAATCGACGGGAAGAATTACGTGCTCCGGCTCCCCCGCAGGGCCATCGGCACCTTTGTCGCAAACGAAGAGGCCGTATATGCCCTGGCCCGGGAAGAACTCAAAAAGAAGGAAAATGCCCTGCCGCAACTGGTGGAAGCCGAAGACCGGATCCGCTACCGGGTGCGCAGCGGGGACTACCTCGGAAAGATCGCCGAACGCTACGGGGTCGGCATCAGCCAGATTAAGCGCTGGAACGGCCTGCGGAGCAACGACCTTCGGATTGGCCAGCGGCTGACCATCTATCCCAGAAAACCGGTGACCACCCCAAAGGCCCAGGCCTCCGGATCCGGGGCCGAGGTGGCGGGTAATGCCGGGGAGGGTCCCCGTGTCCACGTGGTTCGCGAAGGGGATTCGCTCTGGACGATTTCCCGGAAGTACCCGGGGATCAGCATTGAAAACCTGCGGGAGTGGAACGGGATTCGCGGGAACAACCTGCAGCCCGGGACCCGGTTGAAACTCTGTAATTGCTCCTCCTGATTCCCGCATTAAAAGGAACCCGATCGAAAATGAGAAAACTAGTTATCCTGATCGCATGTGCAGCCGTTTTATCGGCCTGTGACGATACCCCGAAGAAAAAATACAAACCGGGCTCCATCGGCGCCCTGAACACGGTGGCAGTGGTCATGCCGAACGCCATGTGGGAAGGCGCGGTCGGGGATAAGGTCCGCGAACATTTTGCCGCCCCCCTGATCGGTCTGACCTGGGACGAACCCCGCTTTAACCTGGAACACATGCCGCCCTCTGTTTTCACGGGGACCACACGTCACCGGAGGTCTGTGCTTTACGTGTCCCGGGACAGCGTGACGGGGGCCCAGGTCCGGAGCGACCTCTACGCCTCCCCCCAGATGGTAGGAGTGGTCAAGGGGACTACGGATTCCGCCATCATGGCGGCCATCGAAACCCATGCCGGCCAGATAATCGACAGCATCCGGACCATGGAGATGGAAGAGGCCCAGGAGCGGTTCCGCCGCTCGCTCAGCAAGGAGACCATCTTCCAGGATAAGTTTGGCGTGACACTCCGCCTGCCGTCTATCTACAAGGTGGGGAATCAGGAGGAAAACTTTGTGTGGATAGACCGGGAAATCCAGAAGGGCAGCATGAACATCATTGCCTATGAAATGCCGGGCGACAGTTTTGACAACGACAGTACGTTTGTACGCGATATCGTCCGAATGCGCGATTCCATCGGAAAGCTGTACATCCCGGGCCCGGACGTTCCCGGAAAGGTAACTTATATGGGTACCGAAAAGGCCTTTGCCCCGTCTGTATTTCCGGCAGAAGTCGGGGGGAAGCCGGCAGCCGAGGTACGCGGGATCTGGGAAATCGTCAATTACCCGATGGCGGGCCCGTTCCTGACCTACATCATCAACGACCCGGAGAACAACCGCAAACTGGTCCTGGAGGGATTTACCTTTGCCCCTGCCACCAACAAGCGGGACTATATGTTTGAGCTGGAGGCCATCCTTCGGACGGTCCGTTTCGGCAATTCCCCCGCGGATTCCGCCCCGGCGGCGAAGTAGCCGGAATAATGCGCGTGGGCTGAAGACCGACGCATAAGACAAAAAAAAGCCCTGCGAACCGCAGGGCTTTTTTTAATTGTAACACACCCGATCAGTCAAACGCGTATCCGGTGGAAACCCGGAAAATAAAGGCGTACATGGTCACTATCCAGAGCGCAAAACAAAACCAGGAAAAGGCCTTGAAATAGCGCTGCAGGATCAGGTTGGTCCAGTTGCGAAATGCTTCCAGGTAAATTTCTTTAAGGAGTAATAATTTTTCCATAGGGGGCTTTTAAGTGGTTCTACAGGGTCAAAGATCAACGGACGCCTGGCGAATCCCTTAAAAATCGGGTAAAGCACGGAAAAATTAGTCAAAGCGGGACGGATTGTACGTCTGTTCGGCGAAGGGTTTAAATATTCGACGAACAGGGCGGGGACAAAGCCGTAGCCCGCAGTCTTACCGGGGCTGGGAGACGTCAATCAAAGGCAAAGCCCGTGGCGACCCGGTAGATGAAAGCGTAAAGGGCAATCAGATAGCAGGCAAAACAGAACCAGAACAGGATCCTGTAGAGATTGCGGACCACGAAGGACCCGATAGCCTGGAAGGCCTCCCGGTAGATTTCGGCGATAAGCGTGATGGTTTTCATGTGTTTGGCTTTAAAGTTTGCGGGACTACATGTCCTCGACGGCGGGACTACATGTCCACGACGATGAATTCGGACCGGCGGTTGAGCTGGTGCTGTTGGGAGGTACAACGGACGCTACCGTCGCAATCGTTCAGCAACCGGTCTTCTCCGTACCCCTTGGCGCTCTGGATCCGTGACGGGTCGATGCCGTTCTCGATCAGGTAGGCGCGCGTGGACTTGGCCCTGAGATCGGAGAGGTAGCGGTTGTAAACGCTGCTTCCCCGGGAATCTGTATGGGATTCGATGGCAATCACCATACTCGGGTATTCCTGCATCACGGCAACGAGCTTGTCGAGTTCTTCGGCGGCATCGGAGCGGATGTTGTGTTTGTCGAAATTAAAGTAGATCGGTCCGGTCTTGAGTTTGCGGACCCCGTCCTCCACGACGATCCGTTCCCGGAGTTTCCTCATGGGCAGTTCCACGTCTACCTGTTCGTTGTCCCGGGTGGCGACCTCTTCCTGTTGCTCGGAATACGTTGCTTTTTCCACCAGGATTCGGTAGCGCGTATTGCTGTCCAGGTCCTGGAAGACAAAACTTCCGTCGGCCTCCGTGACAATTTCCTTGAGTTTCCGGTTATTCGCATCCAGGAGGGTGACCAGGGCTTCGGGAATCGCATCCCCGGTTACAAGGTCCGTCACCACGCCGGCAATGGCGTTCTCGTTGGTTTCCTCCGGCAACAGGCGCTGGAAGGAATACAGGTCGTCATCCCCTTTGCCGCCCACCCGGTTGGAGGCAAAAAACCCCTTTTGGGTGGCCTCGTCCACGATATAGGAGAAATCGTCCTTTTTACTGTTGATGGGTTGCCCGAGGTTTTCCACCTCGAGGAACCCGATTTCCTCGTCGAAGGAAACCTGAAAAATGTCCAGGCCTCCCAGGCCTACGTGGCCGTTGGAGGAGAAGTAGAGTTTCCGCCCGGTGATAAACGGGAACATTTCCTTTTGAGGGGTGTTGATACCCGGCCCCAGGTTCCGGGGTTCCGAGAATGTCCCGTCCCCGAGGACATCTACCACAAAAATATCCGTTCCCCCGATGGTACCCGGCATGTCGGAAACAAAATACAGCTGCTTCCCGTCCGGGCTCAGGGCCGGGTGGCCGGTGGAATAGCTCTCCCCGTTGAAAGGGAGTTCCTCGGCCTCCGTCCACTCATCCCCGACCTTCCGGGAGCGGTAGAGTTTCAGGTGGTTTACGCCGTTCTTGTCCCGGCGGAGCCTTTTTCCGTAATTGTTTCGGGTAAAATATACCGTTTGTTTGTCCGGGGAAAAGGCCACTCCGGCCTCGTGGTATTTTGTATTCAGGGTTTTTGAAAACTTCACCCCGTGTTCCAGGTTGTCCCCCTCCGCATTCAAGCGGGAAACATAGAGGTCCAGGTAGGGCTGGTTGTTCCATTTATACCTTCTGGTATGAAAGAACGCGGAATCCACGGACGACGCAAATACGATTTGGTCGTCCTGGTAGAACATCGGCCCGAATTCCGAGTACTTCGAATTGACATCCAGGTTCCGGATGCCGTATGCGGCCTCCCGGTTCAGGATATTGTCCATTACGGTTTCGCGCAGCAACCGGTTCTGGCCTGCCTCCCCCGACCTGCCTGCGTCCGTCACCTTGTCGTACAGCCGCATAATCCGACGGGCCCGGCCGTATTTGCCGTTGCCCTTCAGGGCGTGTGCGTACTTAAAGAGGTTGGCGGCGCTCATCTCGTCCCCGTACCGGTCGTAGAGGATGTCGTACCAGTGGTAGGCGCGCTCCATATCCGTATTGAAATAATGGGCGTCCGCCACTTTGCGAATAATCTCAAAAGAGTAGGCATTCTCGTCCCGGTCCAGCAACTGCTCGTACAGGCGGGCCGCCTCCGCATACCACATGATATCGAAATAACGGTCTGCCCGCTGCAACAATACGGTTCGGTTGGTCTGCAGGGGGGTTCCCTGCCCGGTTGATACCTGTATGGGCGTTTCTGCCGCGGCTTGCCGGCCGGCTTGCCCCATTGCGGATTCCTTTCCTGCAATCCCGGGGCTGGTGCCTGCCGAGAACTCGTCGGCGGGCGCCCGGAGTTCCGGTGCCGGGGAAATTTCCCCGTTGATCAGGATCCACAAGTCTCCCTGATAGTTTCCATCCAGTTGGCTGGTAGCCCCCAGGAGCGCTTCTTCCGGGATTGTATAGTGGGAGGCGTAGACGTAGTTCAGGTTGTTTTCCGGGTTGATGAAGCTGCCCGCATCCAGGCCCTGGCGCTTTAGTTTCCTCACCGAACGCCGGAGGTTTTTGCCCTCCTTGAACACCCCGACAATCAGATAAAAGCCGTCGGATACGGAGGCTGGCCGGCCAAAGCGACGCACGGGGATCCCGGCCTCGCTGGCGCGCGCGGTAAAAGCCGCTTCGTCAAAAATATTCGTACGCTCCGCCGGAAGGCCCGCTTCATAATCGGCATCGGCAGCAGCCGGGCTGTTGCCAACGGAGGCCGGGGACGCAGCCGCCCATTCGGCCCGGGGCGATTCCTGGGCCGGCAGCATACTCGCGAAGATCAGGCAGCCGGCTGCCAACCAAATTTTTAACGGGTTCTTCATCGGGGTCGGTTATGAGGGTGCTCGAAACGGAATTCAGCCCGTTCGTCTGCATGCCCCGAAAATAAGGCATCCCGTACCGGGGGGTAACTTTTTGTTGTGAACCCGGGGAATTACGTCGTGAATGGGGATTTGTTGTGGTTTTGAGGGGATTAGTGGCGGGTGAAAACGGGCCTGCGCTGGCAGCATCACGGGCCTGATCGACAAACGGAACAGGGTGGGTTTGGCGGGCAAAGGCGTGAAAAAAAGGAAAGGGACGGGAATAAAAAAAGCACCCCGCAGGGTGCTTTTACAATATCAAATTCAATCCGGAATGTGCGGTGGAATCCCGACCGTTCCGAAAATTCAGTCTTTCTTTTCGTCCAGCTTTTCGTCTTCGCGGGAGGCATCCTTGAATTCTTTGATCCCGCTGCCCAATCCGCGCATCAGCTCGGGGATTTTCTTTCCGCCGAACAACAACAATACCACCAGGACGATGATGGCAATCTGCCAGGGCCCAATTGCTAAGAATAATAAAAGTGCATTCATGCCTGCTTCATTTTAGGAATGTAAAGGTAATGAAAAAACATATTCCTGCCCGTTTTATTGTTGCAGAAGCCTTATTTTAGACAAATCATCTCGATTTGACTCCCGATCCATGGCGAAGAAAGATAAACGACGGAAGGAGATCAGGCGCAAACTCTTGCACAAGTATCGGCTGGTTATCCTGAACGAGAACACTTTTGAGGAGAAGATATCCTTTAAACTGAGCCGGCTGAATGTATTTGTATCCGGGTCCCTGGCCGTCATTGGCCTTATTGCGCTGACTACCCTGCTGATTGCCTTTACCCCGCTGCGGGAATATATCCCCGGCTATTCCTCCACCGCCCTGAAACGACAGGCCACCGAGCTTACCTATACCACGGATTCCCTGGTAACCGTCCTCAACTATACCAATAGGTATATTGATAACATCCGCAAAGTCCTCCGGGGGGACATCGAAAATAACCAGAGCAACCGGGACTCCGTTTTCGAGCCTTTTAAAATCGATCCCGCCCAGGTAGACCTGAGCCCGATCCGCGAAGACAGCGTCCTGCGGGCGCAGGTGGCCCTGGAAGACAAGTACAATCTGTTCGAACGGCCGAGCGCCGACGGGAGCACCCTGTTGTTTGCCCCCCTTACCGGGACGGTCACCCTGGGATACGACCCCAAAGGCCGGCACTATGCGGTGGACGTGGTAGCCCCCCGGGACACCCCGGTTAAAGCGGTTGCCAACGGGACGGTCATCTTCTCCGAATGGACAGCCGCCACCGGTTACGTGGTTATCCTGGAGCATAAAGACGGCCTCCTTTCCGTATACAAACACAACGGGTCGCTGGCCAAAGAGCAGGGCGAAGTCGTCCGCTCCGGGGAGGTCATCGCCTCGGTAGGGAACACCGGGGAGCTTACCACGGGCCCGCACCTGCACTTTGAACTCTGGAAAAACGGCAACCCGGTCAACCCGTTGAATTACATCGACTTTAATTGATTTCTATGTCCCTGAAGGCCCTGGCAGCGCGGATTTTTGCAGCAACTGTCCATTACCGGTCCCGGCGGTGGGTGCGCAACCCCCAGGCTGCCCAACTCAAGGTTTTCCGGGAATTGCTGCGGCAGGGCCGGGCGACCCAATTCGGAAAGGATCACGATTTCGGCGACATCAACACGTATGAGGATTTTGCCTCCCGCGTCCCGATCCGGGATTACGAGGAACTGAAACCCTGGGTGCTGCCCGCCCTGGAAGGGAAGGAAGACATCCTCTGGCCCGGCAGGCCCCTCTATTTTGCCAAGACTTCCGGGACTACTTCCGGGGCCAAGTACATCCCGATTACCCGGCCTTCCATCCGGGAACAGGTACGCGCCTCCCGGAATGCAATCCTGAGCTATATCCACCGGACGGGTCGGGCCGCCTTTGTGGATGGGAAGATGATCTTCCTGCAAGGCAGCCCGGAACTCCAGGAAAAGAACGGCATCAAGGTTGGGAGGTTATCCGGTATCTCGGCCCATTTCGTACCCGGGTACCTGCAGAAAAACCGCCTGCCCAGCTGGGAGACCAATTGCATTGAAGACTGGGAGACCAAGGTAGACCGGATCGTGGATGAAACGGTGGAGGAAGACATGACCGTCATTGCGGGGATCCCTTCCTGGGTGCAGATGTACTTTGAAAAATTGCGGGAGCGCACCGGGAAGGATGTGGGCGAATTGTTCCCCAACCTGGAGTTATTTATTTACGGGGGCGTGAACTTTGAGCCCTACCGGGGCCGGTTTGAACACCTGCTGGGCCGGCGGGTGGCGAGCATTGAACTCTTCCCGGCCAGTGAAGGGTTCTTTGCCTACCAGGATACGGACGGGGGCAAGGGGCTGCTCCTCTTGCTGGACGCGGGGATCTTCTACGAGTTTGTCCGGGCGGACGAATTCTTTGAACCGGGGGCGCGCCGGCTGACCATCGGGGAGGTGGAGACCGGGGTGAACTACGCCATGGTTATCTCCACGAATGCCGGTCTCTGGGGTTATAACCTGGGAGATACCGTTCAGTTTATTTCCCTGGACCCTTACCGGGTAATCGTTTCGGGCCGGATAAAGCATTTTATTTCCGCCTTCGGGGAGCACGTGATTGCCAAGGAGGTGGAATACGCCATGGAAGAGGCCCTGGAGGGATCCGGGGCAAGGGTTGCCGAGTTCACGGTGGCCCCGGTGATCGAAACCGGGGGGGAGGAACTGCCCTACCACGAATGGCTCGTGGAGTTTGAAGCCGAACCGGAGGATATGCCGGCATTTATCGCCAGGCTGGACGCTTCCCTCCAACGGCAAAACAGTTACTACTACGACCTGATTGCCGGGAACATCCTGCAACCCCTGAAGATCACCCGGATCCGCGCCGGCGGATTCCGGGAATATATGAAGTCGGTAGGAAAGCTCGGAGGGCAGAACAAGGTGCAACGGCTTGCCAACGACCGGAAAGTGGCCGACGCCCTGTACCCCTTCCGCAAATAGCAGCACCCTTCCGTGTACGAAAATTAAACGTAAATTTGCCGCAGGAACCTAACTGATGGAGACAACCCGAGCGCAGGAATCCACCAATGCTATCGAGCGCATGTACATCACCATGCGCCATTTGTTCAACCGGGGCTTCTACAAGCCCATGGGCGTTTCCGGCGAAACGCTGCGGAACGCGCTCCTGCAGTTGCGCCCGGAGATTTACGGGTCCATTGGGGAGGACAAGACGGAACTCGAAGGCCTGATGTACGTCCTGGAACGGCTGCCCGAAGGCATCGAACAGTGCCGCTTCATCAACCTCACCTCGGACGAAGGGTACGGCAAATCCCACTTCAAGCCGATCATCCCCCCAAAGAGGCGCCGGAACTGCTACCGCATTGACGAGGAGCAAATGAATATCGAGATTACCCGGGGGCGTTCCGATATCTATGACATCCTCACCCACCTGACCTTCCTCTTTGTGGAATCGGACAAAATCGGGCGCCGCGTGCTCATTGACGATGGGCCCCGGACCATCCGGGACTGGCAGAAACTCGAAAAGGCGATCGGTAAAGAGAAGCTCTCCCAGGCCGAGCGGGAGGTGGCGCTTATCCATACGGCGAACATCCTGGGACGTTCCTTTGTGGATGTCGCCGAGGTCTACGACAAACTGGCCACCAAGAAGAACCCGGCCCGCTTCCTGCAGATTATCTACTGGCTCGGCAAGCTGGCCATCGAGGAAATCACCACGGGAGAAAAACGAACCATCACCTTCAGCTCGCTCCTACGGGAACGCCTGGGCCACCACATCCACGGGGAGCGGTGGGCCAACAACATCAAGGGGGTGCTTCGGAAAGAAGGTTTACTCAACCGGCCGCTGCACATTATCAGCAGCAATATGCACAGCGTGCTAAACTCGCTTTTTGCCCGGAAGGCCCTGGCTAAAACGCTGCCCGGCAAGTCGCCCCTGGAGCTCTACGAGGCGTTGAGCCAGCCCGGAAGCGCCAAGCTCCGTGAGCTGGTAACCTCCCGGGCGGTCAAAAACGGGATGATACCCATCGACGACCTGTCCGGCACAAACATCGACGTCCAACTCTTCGACACGGCCCGTCTGGGCCCGGATGCCTGCTGCTATGAACTGGCGGCGGAGAAGGAAGCGGACAAGCCGGTGATCCTGGTCATGGACTACGCCTTCGGGGAGCAGGCTTTCGAGACGATCGACGAGTTGCTGAAGCCCTACAACATGGACGGGAAACTCCACTATATGTCGGTGGACTCCATTTCAATCATGGGAAAGGCAGGGATCCTGGAGGGCGACAAAGGCGACCTGATGATCCCATCGGCCCATATCTTTGAAGGCACGGCCGACAACTACCCGTTCCGGAACGAACTTTGCAAATCGGATTTCGAGGGGAACGGCTTGCGCGTTTTCGAAGGCACCATGGTAACCGTCCTGGGGACCTCCCTGCAGAACAAGGACATCCTGAGTTTTTTCCACGATTCCACCTGGAACGTCATCGGCCTGGAGATGGAGGGGGTACACTACCAGAAGGCCATCCAATCGGCTTCCCGCATCCGCAAGAGCATCCGGGAGGACGTGAAGGTGCGGTACGCATACTACGCCTCGGACAATCCGCTCAAGACCGGCCATACCCTGGCCTCCGGGGGGCTGGGCACCACGGGCGTCAAACCCACCTACCTGATTACCGACAAAATATTGAAACAAATTTTTAATTCGTAAGTACGTATGAACGCAAATTCCAATAACACGTCTCAACCTGAAGACCAGATTGACATCGGGCAATTGTTCGATGGTGTAAGGAACGGGTTTCGAGTTGTTTTCCGGGGTATTCTAAAAGCTTTATTATACCTGGTAAAAAGGTTTTGGATCTTTTGCCTGCTGGTAGTAATCGGTCTTGGTTTAGGATGGGGCCTCGAAGGCTTGACGAGCGATTCCTTCAAGACAGAAGTAATTGTACGGCCCAATATGGAGAATAAGAACTATCTGTACGATGCCGTTTCGGAAATCCAGGCGAACCTACAAGCCGAAGATTCCTCGTTTTTCGAAGCACTCGGAATTCCGGGGCTTGCAGCCGATAAGTTTCAAATTGAAATCGAACCGGTTAATGAAGGGGCAGAAAGCCTCAACAACAAAGACTATCTCAGGTATTTGGAATTGCTCGAAAATTTTCAGGCCGATCCGACGATTTCTGAGGTCATACGAGAGGAAATTCTGGATAAGTCCGGTATAAACCACCGAATTATATGCACCTATCCAGATCCGGTCAGAGGGCCCGAATATGCAAAAGCCATATTAGAGTATATAAATTCCAACACCTACTATGGCAAACTGGTTGAGGTACGCCAGGAGAATAGTGAGGATCGTATAGCCTGGAACTACCGCCTGATAGGCCAGGTAGACTCGCTTATTTCCGGCTACACGGCTAGTCTGATGCGCGAAGAGGTTCAAGCCCCGAACCGGATCGTTCTCGAGGGAAGTGATGGAGTTGAGCCAACCTCTCTATTACAACTTAAAAGCACGTTGCTACGCGAAATCGAATCCAACCGTTTTACATTGGCCAGGGAAACGCAGCCTGTCCAGATCATGAACTTCGGACGGTCACAACGCGTAAACCCAACATTTTTGGCCAGGCCCCTTATTCTGGTTCCGCTAGTCTTATTGTTGTTGTACCTGTTGAAAGATTTTTTTGTTTTTATGATTAAAAAGGCCCGGGAACTGGAAGCATGAGGAAGCCTGCCACCGAAAAGCGAACAATACTAATTACCGGAGGCGCTGGGTTTATCGGGTCGAACTTTATTCATTACCTGGCTTTAGAGCGGCCGGATTGGCACATAGTAAATCTCGACAAGCTTACGTATGCCGGATCCTTGGACAACCTGGACGGGCTGAATCCGGATTTTCAATACGATTTTATTCAGGGAGATATAACGGATGGGGGGCTGCTTAACCGCCTTCACCGACGTTATCATTTCGATGGGATCGTTCATTTCGCAGCCGAATCTCATGTGGACAATAGCATTGCGTCCCCAGAAACTTTTGTAATGTCCAATGTTATGGGCACCTTCACATTACTCGAGGCCGCCCGTAAATGGTGGATGCCAAAGGGTCGAAGTGCATGTCAGGGACGATTTTTGCATATTTCAACGGATGAAGTTTTTGGCGAGCTTGGCAAAACAGGTGTTTTCTCAGAAACAAGCCCCTATAGACCAAACAGCCCATACAGCGCCTCGAAGGCAGGGTCTGACCACCTGGTCAGGAGCTATGTAAAAACCTACGGGATGGACTGTATTACCACCAATTGCTCGAACAACTACGGCCCCCGTCAGCACCGGGAAAAATTTATTCCCACAGTGATAAACACAGCGATGACAGGGAAGGAAATCCCGATTTACGGTGACGGCTCCAATATCCGGGACTGGTTGTTTGTTAAAGACCATTGCGAAGCGCTTCTTGGCATTTTTGAATACAGCGATCCCGGGGAGCACTACCTGATCGGCGCCAACAATGAACAAAACAATTTGGATCTGGCACGACTTATTTGCCAGAAGCTTGACGAGATCGTACCGTCGCTGGGGGGAAAATCCTATACGGATCAAATTCGGTTTGTTGAAGATCGCCCCGGGCATGATATCCGTTATGCGGTAGATCATTCGAAATTAACCGGCGAGCTTGGATGGAAGCCCGTCACTACTTTTGAGTCGGGTTTAACCGAAACAATTCATTGGTATATCGGGAAATTAAATAAGAAATTATGAAAGGCATTATACTCGCCGGCGGTTCCGGCACGCGCTTGTACCCGATGACCATTGCCCTCAGTAAGCAATTGATGCCTGTTTACGATAAACCGATGATCTATTACCCGTTGGCTACGCTTATGCGTGCGGGAATACGGGAAGTCCTGATAATTACAACACCCCGGGACTCTGGACTATTTCAAAAGCTACTCGGTGACGGCAGCCAACTTGGGTGCCGCTTTGAATATGCAGTTCAATCACATCCAAGAGGAATAGCTGACGCTTTTAACATCGGCAGGTTGTTCATCGGCGAGGATAATGTGGCACTCATCCTTGGGGACAACATTTTTTACGGTTCTTCCCTGCACCAACAACTGTCCGAGAGGCTGAATCCGGACGGAGGGGTGATTTTTGCCTACCATGTCAATAACCCGAGGCGCTACGGGGTTGTTAACCTCGACGCCACGGGTCAGGTAGATTCCATAGAAGAAAAGCCCGAAAATCCCCGTTCCAATTACGCCATTCCCGGGATTTACTTTTACGACAATGAGGTTTTGGATATCGTCAAGGGCATTCAACCTAGTCACCGAGGCGAACTGGAAATTACGGATGTTAACAAGGCATACTTGAAAATGGGAAAGTTGCACGTCTCTGTACTTGACCGGGGAACGGCCTGGCTGGATACCGGCACCGTATCCTCACTAATGCAGGCGTCGCAATTTGTCGAAGTAATCGAGAACCGGCAGGGTCAGAAGATCGGGGCAATCGAGGAGGCTGCGTTTGAAATGGGTTACATCGGGGAGGCTCAATTGCGACAACTGGCCGAACCGCTGCGAAGCAGCGGATATGGAGAATATTTATTAAGCCTCATTCAACACACCTGAAGGACTTGTATATTGAAACTTTCAAAGACGGAAATAGTCGGATGTTACCTAATTGAACCCACCATTTACAGAGACGACAGGGGTTTTTTTATGGAGTCCTACAACAAGGCGAAATTCGAAAAGAATCTCGGCCTGTCTGTGGACTTTGTGCAGGACAATCATTCGGTTTCTTCCCGAAACGTACTTCGTGGCCTGCACTATCAAAAAGGACAATGGGCTCAGGCCAAGTTGGTACGCGTGGTACGCGGAAGGGTCCGGGATATTGTTGTGGATCTCCGGACTGACAGTCCAACGTTCGGAAGGCACGTGGCTGTTGAACTTTCATCGGACAACTCCCGGATGCTCTGGATACCCAAAGGACTCGCTCACGGTTTTCTGAGCCTTGAGGACGATACGATATTTTGTTACAAATGCGATGCCTACTATAACCCGAAAGCCGAGGCTGGCATTCGGTTCAATGATCCGGACCTGGATCTGGACTGGGGGGTTCCGGAATCCGAGATCAAACTCTCGCCAAGGGACCGAGCACTTCCGTTTTTTAGAATGTTGAAATAATGACTTCTGTAATTGTAACCGGCGCAGACGGCCAACTGGGAAAAAGCATTCAAGCCAGAATTGGGAGTTACGACGAAATCAACGGCGTTTTTGTATCAAAGGAGTCCCTCGACATAACGCGTGTGGAAGAAATCAGAAAACGATTCAAGGAACATGCTCCGGAATACTGTATAAATACGGCGGCTTTCACCGAGGTAGATGAGGCAGAAGTAGCAGAAGACAAAGCCATGGAGGTCAACGCCTGCGGGGCAGAAAATTTGGCCAGAGCTTGCGCCGAATTCCGGGTTATACTGATTCACTTGTCAACAGATTATGTTTTTGACGGGAGTAAACCGCACGGCTATCGACCTACTGACAAACCAAATCCGATCAATGCATATGGTCGTTCCAAATGGGAAGGGGAAAAGCGTATCGGTAAGTGTCTGGACAGGTATTTTATTATTCGCACTTCCTGGTTGTATTCCGAATATCCTCCGAATTTCTTTACAACAATCCTCAACCGCCTTAATAAAAATGAAAACTTGGAAGTAACTGACCAGCAGCGAGGCTGTCCTACAAAGGCCGGGAATCTAGCAAATTATATTCTGGAGCTCATTACCTCTGATGATCAGGATTTTGGGATCAGGCATTTTACAGACGGGGAGCCGATGACCTGGTACGAATTTGCTCTGCGGATCAAGAATAGATATGCTCCCGATAGTACGTCAAAGATTCGAAGGGGAAATAATTATCGTAGTTTTGCCAAACGGCCGGAATGTAGTATTCTTCTTCCATAACAAAAAAGTATCATACCCAATATGAGCAAGATCGCATTGATTACCGGAGTTACAGGTCAGGACGGGGCGTACCTGAGCGAATTCCTCCTGAAAAAGGGCTACGAAGTACATGGCCTCAAAAGGCGTTCCTCCCTGTTCAACACAGATCGTATCGATCACCTCTACGAAGATCCGCATGTTGAGAATCAGCAGTATTTCCTCCATTACGGGGATATGACTGACAGCACCAACCTGATTCGGCTCATTCAGGAAATTCGGCCGGATGAAATTTACAACCTGGCGGCGATGAGCCATGTGCATGTTTCTTTTCAAATTCCGGAATATACAGCAAATGCTGATGGAATAGGAACGCTTCGGATTTTGGAAGCAGTTCGGCTTCTGGGTCTGGAAAAACACACGCGAATATATCAGGCATCCACTTCGGAACTCTACGGAAAGGTTCAGGAAGTCCCGCAAAGTGAAACCACTCCCTTTTATCCACGAAGTCCGTATGCAGTAGCAAAGATGTATGCCTATTGGATTACTGTAAATTACCGGGAGGCTTATGGGATGTTCGCATGCAACGGCATATTGTTCAACCACGAGTCGCCAATCCGTGGCGAAACATTTGTGACGCGTAAAATCACCCGGGCCGTTTCACGGATCGCACTAGGCCTTCAGGAGAAATTTTATCTCGGGAACCTGGATGCCCGACGGGACTGGGGCCATGCAAAGGATTATATCCGGATGATGTGGATGATCCTGCAGGCCGATGAACCTGAAGACTGGGTAATAGCGACGGGAACCACTACAACTGTAAGGGATTTTGTTCGCATGAGTTTCCGGGAAGTGGGAATAGAACTGGAGTTTAGGGGAGAAGGTGTTGAGGAAAAAGCCTATATCAATTCCTGTTCAGATCCTGATTACCAGATACCTGTGGGTAAAGAAGTGCTCAGCGTTGACCCGAAATACTTCCGGCCTACAGAGGTGGATCTGTTGATCGGGGATGCTTCGAAGGCAAAAAATAAACTGGGCTGGGAACCTCATTTCAACCTCGAGGATCTGGTTCGGGATATGATGCAATCCGATCTGAAATTCATGAAAAAAGAACAATACCTCCGGAAGGGGGGGTATACGATTATGAATTACTTTGAATGAGCCCCATGCATAAACAAGATAAAATATTTGTAGCCGGCCACCGCGGAATGGTGGGCTCAGCCATCTGGAGCGCGTTGGAAAGTAAAGGCTATACCAATCTCATAGGCAGGAGTAGCCGTGATTTGGATTTGCGGGATCAGGCTGCGGTCAATGAATTTTTTCAATCGGAAAAGCCTGAGTTTGTAATTGATGCGGCGGCGCGGGTGGGGGGTATCCTGGCAAACGACACCTACCCTTACCAGTTCCTGATGGAGAACCTGAGCATCCAGAACAATCTCATCCAGGCTTCACATGAGAGCGGGGTCACAGGATTTATTTTTCTTGGGAGTTCGTGTATCTATCCGAAATTAGCACCGCAGCCACTTGGAGAAGACAGTTTGCTCACCGGGCCGCTTGAACCGACGAATCAATGGTATGCCATTGCCAAAATTGCCGGAGTTAAACTATGTGAGTCTATCCGAAGGCAATATGGAAAATACTATATAAGCCTGATGCCTACGAATCTCTACGGGCCGAATGACAACTTTGACCTGAAAACATCCCATGTTTTGCCGGCGATGATCCGGAAGTTTCACGAAGCGAAATTAGCGGATCATAAAAGCGTAGACCTTTGGGGATCTGGAAAACCAATGCGGGAATTTCTTCACGTAGACGACCTGGCAGATGCTGTGGTTTATGCCATGGAAAATAAATTGCCTCATGATCTGTATAATGTGGGGACCGGCCGGGACCTAACCATTCGGAGCCTGGCCAAGTTGATACAGGAAATTGTGGGCCATAAGGGAGCGATTCACTGGGATATGGATAAACCCGACGGAACGCCGCGAAAACTCATGGACGTCAGTCGCCTGAAGGAATCCGGGTGGACCGCATCCATTGGTTTGGAAGATGGCATCCGGTCTACTTATGATTGGTTTTTGAAAAATCAGGATATGTATAAACAGGTACGACTTTCTTGATTCAATGAATACCCGAAGCCTCATGTACCGTATTAAAAACCTCGGCCTCTTTAAGGCCGGGTGCTCATTCTGGGGGTTCTTTGCTATTTTAATCTTGTTCTGTGGTTGCCGAAACCCGGATTCGTCGTGGATTCAAAGCGAGCCGGGGAATAGCGTTTTGGATCTTGAGTATTTTAACGACACGCTGGGGTTGATCGTTCGGGACATACGGGTTTATCCCCAAAGCAACTCAAAACGATACCAGGTTCGGGTGTATTTAGAAGAAACCCGTCGATCGGAGCATTGGTCGGATCATAGCTTTTACCTGCATTTTTATCCTAAAATTAATACAGAGGCCCAGGGTGGATTTTATCCTGCGCAAGCCACTCCTTCTGAAGTTCGGCGGGGGATATGGGTGTTTACGGGCACTTTTGAGTCGGATCTTGAGCGGTTTGAGATGCTGCGTTTTGGATTGGTAGACGGAAATCGGAGGCGATTGTTTACGCTTGCTGTCGATTCGATTCCGATCCGCATCAGATAGTATTATTTACAATAATGAAGTAACAATGCCGGTTCACCTATGCCATTAAAAAAAATCCTTTACAAACTCCTTTCGGGGAAAGACCAAAAGGAACTCGTGGCCAAGGCGGGCGTATTTGTGTTTTTTCGTGTAGCAGCATTGATTTTAGGCTATGGATTTACACTGATGGTAATCCATTATTTCGGCAATGAAGTTTACGGCATGGTGGTCCTTGGCTTTACCCTGTTCATGGTTTTGTCCATTGCCGGTAAGCTGGGATACGACGTCAGCCTGACGAGATACGTAGCTGCCGGAAACCTCCCTAAAAACGAATTATCCGGGTATTTGGCACAGGCTACCATACGCTCTTTCCTGGTGTGCGCTATTCTGGCGACGCCGATGGTGCTCTTTGATGAATGGATTGCCTCCCGAGTTTTTAACAGGCTTGAATTTGCACCATTTCTTAGATGGACAGCCCTCACTTTTCCGATTTGGTCACTGATCTATATACACAATGGAATTTATCGCGGCCTGAAAAAAAATACACTTTTTTCGATTTATGCCGCATTCGGGAGATTCCTGCTTACAATCGGGGTTTTACTGGCCGGAGTGCTTTTCTTTGGAAATAGATACGACGAATTGCCCATTGTTGCGCATTTTATCGCCATATTCCTTCTGTGGTTGAGTTGTTGCTGGTTCACTTACAGAGTTTTTGGATATAGTCTCTACCAGTCTCTTGAAGGCTCGTTTCGCAAGTTTAATAAGGAGTCCCGACCGATATTGATTACATCTGTTTTGGGGATTCTGCTGATCTGGATCGACCGGTTGTTCGTCGGAGCCTATTTAGATGAATCCGATGTGGCTGTTTACGATGTTGGTGCAAAACTGGCCTTGCTCATATCCTTCAACTTGGATGCAATTAATTCAATTTTGGCGCCAAAAATTGTTGAGCTTTATCGAAAGGATGATGTAAAACCGTTGCAGACCCTATTGACTTTTGCCGTGGGCATCAGTGCAGCCATCGCATTGGGGACTTTTCTGGTAATTCTATTGGGGAAGGACATCCTCCTGAGGCTTTTTGGGGAAGCCTACCTCTCGGGATCCGGGGTCTTGTTAATTTTGGGAGTCGGGCAACTATTGAATTGTTTTTGCGGTTCAGTGGGCAATATTCTCCAGATGACAGGCCATCAAAAGACGCATCAGAAAATCATGCTGATTGGCCTCATCGTCAATTTGACTTTAAATTTCGCACTAGTTCAACGCTTTGGCATTGAAGGGGTGGCTATTGCAACAATTGCAAGCTTGTTGACATGGAATTTCCTGGGGGCCTATTATGTTAAAAAGCGAACCGGACTGAGAAGTTACCTGGACCCCCTGGCCCTGCTGAATAAAATTAATAGAAATGGCTGAGCTAACTCCCAATGTATTCCTTATCGGCGTTCAAAAGGCCGCAACAACTTCTCTATACGACTGGCTGGCCCAGCACCCGGAAGTTTGTGCGCCGTTTTCCATGAAAGACACACCATTCTTTATAGATGATGAACTTTTTGAAAAAGGAACAAAGTTTCTGGATAGGATTTACCGGGATGAATATTCGGGGCAACCCGCTGTATTGAACGGAAGCGCCAACATCATATATTTTGAGAAAGCCATCCAAAGAATCGCCTCACTGAACCCGGACGCCAAACTCATCCTTGTACTCAGAAACCCGGTGGAACGCGCTATTTCAGCATATAACTTTGCTGTTAAAAGAAACATGGAGCAGGAAATCCTGCACAAGGCAATCAGCCTGGAAGAGAGCCGGATCAGGGAAGGGGATTTGCGGACCCTATCCAACAACACATATGTCGATCATGGAAGGTATTTTACGCAGATCACCCGTTTGAGAAAATACTTCCCTGCTGAGAGCGCCCACATTGTGTTTTATGAGGAGATAAAAAATGACCCGTTGGCAGTTGTCCGCGATGCCTATGAGTTTATTGGCGTGGACCCGGATTTTGAACCGGAACTAAAACAGCTGAATAAAACAGGGGAAGTGCGGTTTCCGTGGATACGGAATGCACTCTATAGCCAATCGGGCATAAAAAAAGCACTTGTCAGGTATATCATAGACCCATTGGTGCCGTACAATTTGAAATATAAATTAAAGATTTTCTTTCTGAATCTCGTTACCAGCCAAAAATCAAAAAAGCGTGTGGCAAATCCGGATGACAATAAGGCCCGGGAATTAATTCGGGAGGCCCTTTCGGAAGAAATTGAGCAATTAGAGGAACTGCTGGGCACAGATCTGAAAAGCTGGAAATCCTAAAAGATGATTTTACGCACAATTAAAAGTAAATTGGAACAAGCCACTCGACTCTTGTTGATAAACACCCTGACAACGGTCAATGACTCGGTTCTCATTGTAGAATACCCCAAATCCGGAGGCACCTGGCTTGGTCAACTGGTTTCTGCGTATCTGGGGTTGCCGTTTCCGAGAAACCGGATGCCGGCCCTGGGGTCTTCGGTATTTCACGGCCATTATCTTCCCACTGGACGGATTCCGAGTAACAAAAAGATTTTGTTTCTGGTGAGAGATGGGCGGGATGTGATGATTTCTCTTTATTATCACCAATTGATCTGGAACGAAAAGAATAAGCTGAACCCCAAGGATGTCATTTATCACCGAAACAAAACAGGATTCGAAAATTTTGAGGATATAAAATACAATCTTCGTGCATTCATCGACTACGCTTTTATGAGCAAGCCGAGTAAATGGCAACAATTCACTTATATGGGAAATTGGGCTGAGTTCAACCGGGCCTGGCTCAGGGAAATGGAACACGGTAGTGAAAACATCTATTTAGTGAAGTACGAGGATTTGTTACATGATACTTTTGGGACGGTCTCTAAGTTATTAAAAGAGCAACTTGGTGTTTCACATATCGAGAAGGAGCGCCTGGAAAAAGTGGTTCAAAAATATTCATTTGAGAACCAGTCGCAACGCAAAAAGGGAGACGAAAAGAAAAACAGTTTCCTTAGAAAAGGCATTTCCGGCGATTGGAAAAATTATTTTGGTCAGGAAGAGAAAGAGTGCTTCAAGAAGCATTCGGGGGACGTGCTTGTTAAACTCGGCTATGAACCGGATATGACATGGTAGTTTCCCGTAAGCAGGCAATATTTTGGACACTGTTACTGACAGGGCTTCTGGTATTCACCTTTTTGCGCCAAACCCTTATTCTGGTTTATCCTGTGATTCTAGCCGTCCTTGGGTACTTGCTCCGGCTAAAATTAAATAGGAGCATATTGCTTTTCACGCTATTGTTTTTTCTGTTGGGCCTGTTGTCAGCGTATCTGGCGGGGGGGTATTTTCTCAATTTTTTCGTCTCTGCTTATCTGATATTGCCTATTTGGGTCTTTTTACAAGCTCGTCCCATAGCCTGGAAATCTGGCAGGGTTTTTTCCGTATTTGACACATTCCTGGCGATTGCATCACGCGTATTGGTGGTGGTGAACGTCAGTGCATTCATTTATGCACAATTTATTATAGACCCCTCCTTGATGAATTACGATGACGCCTTTACGGGACTCTATGGGCTGGACGGTCTGGGCTCCCATACGCTTTCGGTTATAAACCTGGGGTTTAGCGTGTACTATCTCAGTAAAAGGAAATATTATTCCTTTGCCTTTTTTCTGATTAGTGGTGTTTTTGGTTTTTATGGACTGGGACTTGTGATTTTTCTGATTTCCCTTCTGCTGTTGTACGCCACGCGGCTCCTTAGATATTGGAAAATCATGGGGGCCATCTTATTGAGTTCGATTATTGCGGTGGGGATGATAGGAGTATTCAATCCCAGGAACCTGGATTATATCGAGGCCAATATCAACCGGGCGCTTTTGGTTTTTGATTCTTACGACTATCAGGAGGAAGTGGAGCGATCTCGCCAATTGGAAGTCACCCAGATACCGCGTTTTATAACGTTTCTGGACGGGTCCCAGAAACGATTTCTCGGCGACATGAAGGTTTTTATGTTAGGGGCCGCACCCGGGGGATATAATTCCAGAACCGCCTTCTACCTTAATGGCGACTTCGTTCAGAACGAATGGCTAAGGAGCAACTTTTCAATCCGTACACCAGCACATTCCGAAGATGTTTACCCCCTCCTGAACAGGGAATTGTTGTCGAAACCCTACAATGACGGTACAAGGAACCAAACATTTTCTTCTCTGGTTGCGCTTCTTCTTGAGTACGGCCTGCTTGCCGGGGGCGGTTACCTGATTTTCTTTTTTATCAGGATTTGGCAGATCCAGGGTAATCTGATCAGCCGGGAGCGAGCAGAATTCCTTAAATTTATTGGTATATATGCCTTTTTTTTACTTTCGGTTCAGAATTACCTGGAGTACCCGGAAATCATCGTACCCATTATACTATTATTTAAACTGGCCGAGTTTGACCGCGCACAGCAAATGCATGTTGATTGAAATTATCCCGTAAAAACATATGGATCGGCCTATTCGCAACTTTCCTGGTTGTGCTACCGTTTGGGCCGGCCTTGCCCAACCTGATGGCTGGCGCAATTTTGGCTTTCTGGTTGTTTGAATTATTGCACTTTCGCGTTCAGGCTTCCCGGCGTGATTGGTTGGAGTTCCTCGTGATCAATGGATACGTATTGTTGCATTTCCTATCCTTGTTTTGGAGTGATGACCTCGCGCACGGTCTCCAGAAATCACTGTTGCTCGTTTTCATTCCCCTGTTTTTTCTCGTAATGCGTCATTTAAAAGGCATATTCAGCATTTCAGATGCAGGTCTACTTGTAGGGTGCTTTACGTTTTCCACGTCAATTCTCTCGATACTCTCTCTCTCTGTGGCCATGAATGCCCCGGAGTTTTCCTTGGACGCGTTGCTTCAGGAAAATCTTGCCACCTCCCTAATAAATTTTCATTATCTGGGATTCTCCCTGTACGTTGGCGCGGCCATTGTTTTGACATTGACCCTCTGGTTGTTCCACCGCAATTCAATGCCGCAATGGTATCGGAAGCCGGCTCCGATTATTTTAATTTTCCTTTTAGGGATTCTACTACTATTGAGCAGTAGAAGTACAATAGTTTTTACTTTGATCCTGTCTGTTTTTTTACTTTGGAGGGCGAGGAAAATAGCATCCACACCGGAGTTCCTCGGCATTATAGCAATTATAGTACTCGCCGTTGTATTTGTTTTTAGTAATCGGGCCCTGATAGAAAAATTCAAGGATGCGGTTAATTTCGAAGGGCAATACGAGGTAACTGAGTACTGGGGAGGCAGGGGTTTCCGGGAACTCATCTGGGACTGTACGGCACACGTAATAGAGGCAAATCCGGCCTTAGGCACGGGTTATGGTGACCAACAAACCGAGTTGGAACTTTGCTTTCGACGCCACAGGTATCAGGCCTTGCTTCTAAAAGGAAATACGTTTAACGCACATAATTTATTCCTGCAAATTACTCTGGCAACAGGGCTGGTGGGGCTTGTGCTTTTTTTAACGTCATTGGTATATGCTACCAGCCGGCTATGGAACCGGGAAGCCACCATTTATTTTGCGTTCCTCGTCCTTTTTCTCGGAACGAGCCTGACCGAATCCCATTTTAACAGGAACGCCATCGTGCTGCTTTTTGCATTCTTCCACGCTTTTTTCTACTTCAAATTTTCTGCCTATGAACGTTCTTCAGATACATAATTTGTATCGGTTTTCGGGAGGCGAGGACGCTGTGGTAGACAACGAAATGAAGTTGCTTACGGAATACGGCCTGAACGTAAAACAACTGCATTTTGACAATAAGCAAATCAATGCGGGCCGTCTTTTCTTCAATAAGCAGGCCTATTCCCGGACCAGGGAGGCAATTCGAGAATTCCAACCACACGTCGTACACGCACATAATTTGTTTTACCAGGCATCCCCGGCTGTATTGAAGGCAGCAAAGGATTTGGGAGTACCCATCGTGATGACGCTACATAATTTCCGGCTGATATGCCCGGCGGCACTATTACTCCGGGATGGACAAATCTGCACGAAATGTGTGAATTTAAAGTTTCCCTCCCATGGAGTATATCACGCTTGCTTTCAGGACTCCGTTCCGAAGAGCCTATTGCTATCAACATTTTTGTGGTATTCAAAGGTCCAGGGGATCTGGAAGGATTCTGTAGATCGGTTTATTGTCCTGACCCCGTTTATCAAAGATTTATTTATTCAATCGAGCCTGGGAGTTGGAGGGGAAAAGCTAATTGTGAAGCCAAATAGTACGGACGACATTTATGAGGACACTGAGAAAGTGCCTCCCGCTCGCCAAGGGTTTTTATATATCGGCAGACTGTCCCGGGAAAAAGGTGTTCATTTGTTGTTAGAAGCTTTTCAGGGACTCCCCGAAAAGTCCCTGACCATCGTCGGCACGGGCCCACTGGAGCAGGAGCTCAGGGATTTGGCAGGTAAGAACATCCATTTTCGGGGTGAGCAGTCCAGGTCCTCGGTGGCGGAACTGTTGAGAACCACCAAGGCACTTGTATTTCCATCCCTGTGTTATGAAGGGTTGCCAAATACCATTATCGAGTCTTACGCTGCGGGAACCCCTGTAATAGCATGTGACAATGAGAATATCAGCAAATTAGTAAACCACAATTACAATGGGTTATTGTTTTCTTCCGGTCAGGTTAAATCATTAATACAGGCAATCGAGGATTACGATATGGTGCCGAGAGAGGATTTTGAAAAATGTGCCCGGCGGACATATCTTGAAAAATACACTCATAAAATTAATCTGGAGAACTTACTGGAGATATACAATTCCGTAGTGAATTAGATTCATGGACAACAGCAAGAAAAGAATTATCAGCATCGATGTAAATGCCATCCGGGAGGTCGATTTAATTGAACAACTTCATCATAGAATCGAACAGGAAGAATCCGGTTATGCCTGCTTTTCCAATGTTCACATGTTGATTGAAGCGTATGATAATTCCGATTTCGCCGAGGTGGTCAATTCTGCCACATATGCTTTACCGGATGGTTTACCCGTTGCCAAAAGCTTTCGGGTACTTCACGGGATCAGTCAGGAGCGGATTGCAGGAATGGATTTCTTGCCGCTCTTTTTGCATCACTGCAATCTAAAAGAATACCGGGTGGCATTCATCGGTTCAACCGAAGAGGTTTTGGAGGCGACCCGATCCAAAATCAACAGAGAGTTGCCGGGAATTGTTTTGACTCATTTAATTTCCCCTCCCTTTGGGCAGTCCTGGGAAAATGAGAAATATGTAAGACAATTGAACGAATCCAACACACAGGTCGTTTTTGTTGCTTTAGGTTGCCCAAAACAGGAAGTCTGGATGCACGCCCACACCCGGCAGATAGACGCGTTTCTTTTCGGCATAGGTGGAGCATTGCCGACATACGTTGGGGTTATTAAGCGGGCACCAGCCTGGATGCGCAAATCTGGCCTCGAATGGTTTTACAGGTTGCTAAAGGAGCCTAGGAGAATGTTCAAAAGATATTTGTACACGAACTCCAAATTTCTCTACTTACTGGCTCGCCATTATATAAAATAACCCCTATTTTTAGGCGAATGAACCCTGGGGACATTCGGCCGCATAAGTCCATTATCGCGGTACCCGAGAACAAATGATCATGCCCTTTCAACAATCCAAATATCTGGATCTTATATCTCCGGTATCTTTTTTGGTGGATTTTGTGATAATCAACTATATCGCAAAACTGCTCCCCATCAATTTGGAGGTTGACCTGCTATTTCATGGCTATATATCCCTTGGTTGGTTGATAATCGCGTTTAAAACTGAATTTTATGTAATCAGGAGGCATGCAAAGGTTGTTCACATTTTGCGCCTTCTCGTTCAGCAATTCTTTATTTATTTCCTGATCGTTTATGCATTTATCGGCTTTTTCAAGCAACCAAACATGAGTCGTTTTGCGTTGGCACAGTATGTTGGGATAGTATTTGTATCCGTTAGCAGCATGAAATTATTGAGCTATTACCTTCTCATGAAGTATCGCGAAAAAGTCAAAGGGGATCTGCGCGACGTTGTTGTGATCGGCAAAAACAAGAAAACAGACCAATTGGTTCAGGTGTTTAACGATCGCACAGAATTTGGTTATCGATTCAGGAAGCAATTCTGCCCCAGATCTGAAAACTTTGACTTGAAAGCCTGTTTCGAATTTATTGTAAGCAATAAGATCGATGAGGTGTATTGCTCGGTTTCAGAATTAAAAAACAGCGAAATCATTGATTTCATCAACTTTGCGGACAACAACTTGATAACACTTAAATTTCTTCCTGACAACAAAAATTTATATTCAAAAAAGCTGAAATTCGAGTACTACGACTACCTCCCGATCCTGTCCCTCCGGGATATCCCGCTCCACAACCCCATCAATGCTTTTGTCAAGCGTTCGTTCGACATCGCCTTCAGCCTGGTGGTGATATTCGGCGTGCTGATCTGGCTCGGGCCCCTGCTGGCCATCCTGATCTGGCTGGAATCGCCGGGGCCGCTGTTTTTTGTGCAGAAGCGCACGGGGCTGGACAACCGGGAATTTTATTGCTATAAATTCCGCTCCATGGCCATGAACAAAGACGCCGACAAGCTCCAGGCCGGGAAAAACGATATGCGGGTAACGCGGATTGGCCGGTTTATCCGGAAGACGAGTATCGACGAGCTGCCCCAGTTCTACAACGTGCTCTTCGGGAATATGTCCGTGGTGGGCCCGCGGCCGCACATGCTCAAGCACACGGACGAGTACGCCAGCAAGGTAGACAAATACATGGTCCGGCATTTTATCAAACCGGGCATCACCGGCCTGGCCCAGGTGCGCGGCTACCGGGGGGAGGTAGAACGGGATTCGGACATACACGGCCGGATTAAATTCGACATTTTTTACATCGAGAACTGGTCCTTTCTGCTGGATGTAAAAATCATCGTGCAGACGGTCCTCAATATGTTCCGGGGGGAGGAAAAGGCGTATTAGTAGCCTGCCTCCGATCCCGGGGTTGCATTTCGGATTTGTCGGCAAAGCGGCATACCATCGCGGAAAAAAGCGCGTTAATGGAACCGGGAGGTACTTCGCACAGTAGGAAAACGAGTACTTTTATCCCGGAATTGGGTTGTTCGACCAAAACAGTTGCGCGGTACGCCCCGTTCTAATTAATATTGCGGCCACATCGCACGGCTTTTAATCAGCAACAAAGAATCAATCAATGAAAATATCAGTAATAGGTACGGGCTATGTCGGTTTGGTAACCGGGACCTGCCTGGCCGAAACCGGTAACGACGTGGTTTGCGTCGACATCGACGAGCTCAAGGTCAAACGGATGCAGGAGGGGGAGGTGCCCATCTACGAGCCGCACCTGGACGTATTGTTTGAGCGGAACATCAATGCGGGCCGCCTCACCTTTACGACTTCCCTGGCCGAGGGCCTGGAGCACGGCGAAATCGTATTTCTGGCGCTCCCCACCCCGGAGGACGAAGACGGGTCTGCGGACCTGAAATACGTCCTGGGCGTGGCGGATGAAATCGGGAAACTGATAACCGATTACCGGGTAATTGTGGACAAGAGTACGGTGCCTGTCGGGACTTCCGATAAGGTGCGGGAGGCGATTGCAAAAAATGCCAAATGCGACTTTGACGTGGTGTCCAACCCGGAATTCCTCCGGGAGGGCTTTGCGGTGGACGATTTTTTGAAGCCCGAACGGATTGTGGTGGGCTCCAGCTCTCCCCGTGCCACGGAACTGATGGAGAAACTCTACAAGCCCTTTGTACGATCCGGGAACCCGGTCATCATCATGGACGAACGCTCGGCTGAGCTCACCAAATACGCGGCGAATTCCTTCCTGGCCACCAAGATCACCTTTATGAACGAGATCGCCAACTTCTGCGAGCTGGTGGGGGCCGATGTGGACAAGGTCCGGATTGGGATGGGCACCGACTCCCGCATCGGGAAGCGCTTTTTGTTCCCGGGCATCGGGTACGGGGGGTCCTGTTTCCCGAAGGATGTCAAGGCCCTGCATAAATCCGGCAAGGATTCCGGCTATGATTTCCAGATCCTGGAATCCGTGATCGACGTAAACCAGAAACAGAAAACGGCCCTGATCCCCAAGATCCGGAAATATTTCGGGGATGACCTGAAGGGTAAGAAGATCGGCCTTTGGGGGCTGGCCTTTAAACCGGAAACCGACGATATCCGGGAGGCCCCGGCCCTGTATATTATCGAGGAGTTGCTGGCCGCCGGGGCTGAGGTTACTGCCTTTGACCCGGAAGCCATGGAAAACGTCAAGCGGAAGCTGGGAGATGCCATCGCTTTTGCACCCGGCATGTACGGGGCGGTGGAGGACATGGATGCCCTGGTGATCTGTACGGAATGGAGCGTGTTCCGCAACCCGAATTTCAGCATGGTCAAGGACCTGTTGAAAGCCCCGGTGATTTTTGACGGGCGCAACCTCTACGACGTGGAGGAGATGAAGTCGCGCGGGTTCCACTACGAATCCATCGGCCGCGGATAGCACATCATCCGGTCTGCGGGCAACCTGCGTTCCCGCCGGCACGAAAGGCAATTAAGTAACAACAACAAATAAGCAAACAGGTGAAGCGAATTTTGATAACAGGGGCGGCCGGATTTCTGGGGTCCCATTTGTGCGACCGGTTTATCGCGGAAGGCTACCACGTCATCGCCATGGACAACCTGATCACGGGCGACCTGAAAAACATCGAACACCTGTTCCGCCACGAGCACTTTGAGTATTACCACCACGATGTAACGAAGTTTGTCCACGTCCCGGACCGGCTGGACTACATCCTGCATTTTGCGAGCCCGGCCAGCCCGATCGACTATTTGAAAATCCCGATCCAGACACTCAAGGTGGGCGCCCTGGGAACGCACAACCTGCTGGGGCTCGCCAAGGAGAAAAAGGCACGTATCCTGATAGCCTCCACCTCCGAGGTATACGGGGACCCGCTGGTGCACCCGCAGACCGAGGAGTACTACGGCAATGTAAATACCATCGGCCCCCGGGGGGTTTATGACGAAGCGAAGCGGTTCCAGGAGTCCATCACGATGGCCTACCACCGTTTCCACGGGCTGGAGACCCGGATCGTGCGGATCTTCAATACCTACGGGCCGCGGATGCGCCTGAATGACGGACGGGTGATCCCGGCCTTTATGGGCCAGGCGCTCCGGGGCGAGGACCTGACGGTTTTCGGCGACGGTTCCCAGACGCGTTCCTTCTGCTACGTGGACGACCAGGTAGAGGGGATCTACCGGTTGCTCCTCTCGGACTACGCCCTCCCGGTGAATATCGGGAACCCCCACGAAATTACCATCCGGGACTTTGCCGAGGAGATCATCAAACTGACCGGCACGGACCAGAAAATCGTGTTTAAGCCGCTGCCCAAGGACGACCCGATGCAGCGGCAGCCGGACATCACCAAGGCCAGGGAAATCCTGGGCTGGGAACCGCAGGTGGGCCGGGAAGAAGGGATGAAGAAGACCTTCGATTACTTCCGGACGCTTTCGCGGGAAGACCTGGAACGGAAGGAACATCGGGACTTTTCCGGCAGGAACCGGCGCTGAGAACGCACCCCGGGACGGGTTGCCGCTGGTGCCGCCCCCCGGTTGGGTAACCGCTGATGCCCCCCGCTTGGGTAGCGCCTGGCGCCTCGCGGCCGGGTAGCGGCTGCCTCCTTGTGTTGAGGTTCCGGCAGGATGCAGGCCGCCTGCTCAAAAGTGCAATTACCGGCAAATAGCTTCCCCGGGAAGCCGTCCATTTGGCCTGCATCCCCTATTTTTGTCGAAAATATGGCATCATGAATATCCTGGTCCTGGGATCCGGCGGGCGCGAACACGCCCTGGCCTGGAAACTGGCGCAAAGCAATTCCCTCGGAAAACTCTACGTGGCCCCCGGAAATGCGGGCACCTCCCAAGTTGCAACCAATCTGCCCCTGGCAGTAGACGATTTTGACCGTATTGCCCAAAGCGTACGGAACAACGACATCGACATGCTGATCGTGGGTCCGGAAGTCCCGCTGGTAGAGGGAATCAGCGACTATTTTAAAGACCACCCGGAGCTTTCAGGCATCCCGGTCATCGGCCCGTCCCGGGCGGCTGCCCAACTCGAGGGCAGCAAGGAATTCGCCAAGGCCTTTATGAGCCGCCACAACATCCCCACCGCGGCCTACGAAAGCTTCGGGCCCGAGGACCTCGACAAGGGTTACCGCTTCCTGGAAACCCTGCAGCCCCCATACGTGTTAAAAGCCGACGGCCTGGCCGCCGGCAAAGGGGTGCTGATCCTCGAATCCCTGGACGATGCAAAGTCCGAGCTCCGCTCCATGCTGCTGGATGCCAAATTCGGTTCGGCCAGCGCCCGGGTGGTGATTGAGGAATTCCTGTCCGGGATTGAGTTGAGTTGCTTTGTACTCACAGACGGCAGGAATTACAAAATCCTCCCCACCGCCAAGGACTACAAGCGGATCGGGGAAGGGGACACCGGCCTGAACACCGGGGGCATGGGCGCTGTTTCCCCGGTGCCCTTTGCGGATGCCGCTTTTATGGAGAAAATCGAAAACCGCATCATCCGGCCCACGGTAGAAGGGTTGCAGCGCGAAGGGCTGCCTTATGTGGGCTTTATCTTTATCGGGCTGATCCGGGTGGGGGACGACCCGCTTGTTATCGAGTACAACGTCCGCATGGGCGACCCGGAGACCGAGGTGGTTATCCCGCGGATTGAAACGGACCTGCTGGACCTGATGCAGGCGACGGCCGAGGGCCGGCTGGATGAGGTGGAGTTGCACGTGCGGCCGGAAGCGGCCACCACGGTGGTCATGGTTAGCGGGGGGTACCCGGAGGCGTACGAAAAAGGACGCGTGATTCGCGGCCTGGAAGCGACCGGGGATGCCGTGGTCTTCCACGCCGGGACGCGACGGGACGAATCCGGGCAGGTGGTGAGCAGCGGCGGCCGGGTGCTGGCCGTTACCGCTTATGGTACGGACTTCAGGGAGGCCCTGAAAGGCTCTTACAGGGCCGTGGAGGCGTTAACCTTCCAGGATGCCTACTACCGGAAAGATATCGGTTTCGACCTCTGAGAGGGACTATAAATACGAATGGGAAGTAATGCTGCGGTCTTCTTCCCCTCGGGAGTCAAACAAGCGCAATTGGCCGAGCCAGTAAACCATCGCTACCGTGCCGATAATGACGAAAATCCAATTGATGGTGTTGGCGGCCCACCAGCTTTCCATGAAGCGGAAAAAGTCGTAAGGGGCGAAGAGGAAGTTGACAAATAAATTTTCGATCCCTTCAAAAAAAGCTCTCATTGTACCTATATTTACCCTGCAAACATACGAAAACCAGCGATGATTTCAAGCGTTTTTGGCAAAACAAAACCCGTCAATTACATCCTGGTTCTCTGCTTTCTCACCCTCCTGTACGCCTGCGCGCTATTTCTCCGGTTCAACCGGGAAATCAGCCTGGAAACCCTGCCGATGGACGTGCTGGGGATCAGTGCCCTGTTGCTGAGCGTGCTGCTGGTGAACTTCATCGTCCAGCGCAACCAGCTTACGGGCTCCCATTCCTATACCAGCTACTTCTTTGCATTGCTGGTCCTGCTTTTTCCCGAATCCCTGTTGGACCGTCACGCCCTGGTGGCCAACCTGTTCCTGTTGCTGGCCATGCGTCGGCTGATCAGCCTGAAATCCCTGCGGAACGTCAAGGCCAAAATTTTTGACGGGGCCCTCTGGATCCTCGTGGGCAGCCTGCTGGTAGACTGGGTCCTGCTGTTTATGCTGCTGCCCTGGATCTATGTCTATTTCTACGAACCCCGGAACCTGCGGAACTGGCTGAACCCGTTGGCAGCTGTGGCGGTGGTGGGCCTGATCGGGGCGGCCGTCGCGTTCCTGGCGGGGATCCCCGATTTTATCGGCACCCACTACCGGCTGCGCTGGGAGGGAACGGTGGAATACTGGGCCCAATGGCGCAATGCGGCAAAACTGGGCAGCTACATCCTCGTGGTCCTGATCGCCGGGTTTACCGCCTTTTTAAAGCTGGGGAAAGCCGGGCATGGGCGGATTGTGGTCATGCGTCTGCTGGCGATATCCCTGCTCGTGGGGATTGGGGTGGTGCTTCTTCGAAGCGGGATGCGTGGGAGTCCGATTGTCCTGACCTTCTTCCCGGCGGCCGTATTCCTGTCCAAGTATATCGAGTCTGTCCGGAAGGAGAAAATCCGGGAGGGTCTGCTTATAGGGGCCCTGTTGATCTGCCTGGCGGTTTTTTCCGGGGAGTGGCTCCTGGCCTGACCTGGGCGCCCCCCCCGGGGGGCGCGTCGAACACCACCCGGTTCACCAATAAGGGGTTCTCAAATAAGCGGTATCTTTGCGGAAAATGCAACCTATGTTCAGCGACTTCGCATTCCGGATTTTTGAGGCAAGTATCGACAAATACCACGAGGAGGACCGGGTAGACCAGCCCCGTCCCAACCCGTATGAACCCGGGAGTATCGAATACCTGCTCTACCTCAAAAACTGGATCGACACGGTGCAATGGCACTACGAAGACCTGATCCGCGACCCGGGCATCGACCCGGAGGCTGCCCTGGAACTCAAGCGAAAGATCGATGCGAGCAACCAGGAGCGCACGGACCTTGTGGAGTACATCGACAGCTATTTCCTGAAAAAATACCAATCGGTAGAAGTGTCGGAAACAGCCACCATCAATACGGAAAGCCCGGCCTGGGCCATCGACCGGCTCTCCATCCTGGCCCTGAAGATCTACCATATGCGGGAAGAGGCCGGCCGGCCGGACGCGGGTCAGGAACACCGCGAGGCCTGTAAAAAGAAACTAGACATCCTCCTGGAGCAACGGGCCGACCTCTCCACCGCCATCGACCAGTTGCTCGCAGATATCGAAGCCGGCCGGAAGTACATGAAGGTCTACAAACAGATGAAGATGTACAACGACGAGGAGTTAAACCCGGTGCTCCGTGAGAGGAAGCAATAACCCGCACCTGCTCGTTTGGCGTTTCTCGGCCCTGGGGGATGCCGCCATGGCCGTTCACGTCTTACTCGCCTTGCAGCGGGAATACCCGGGAATCCGCCTGACCGTTGCGACGAAAAAGGGCTACACGCCCGTATTTGAGCAAATCCCGGGTGTCCGTGTGTTTCCGGTGGATACCCGGGGCGCACACAGGGGGTTGGGGGGTCTTTGGAAGCTCTACCGGGAACTCCTCGCCCTGAAACCGGATGCCATTGCAGACCTCCATGCGGTTTTGCGCACCCACATCCTGCGGTTCTTTTTCCGGATTTCCGGCGTCCGGGTTGCAGTCCTGGATAAGGGTCGGAAGGAAAAGCGCCGGTTGGTTGCAGCCCGGGGTCGGAAACTGGCGCCCCTCACCCCTACCCACCAGCGATACGCGGCGGTTTTTGCCGCCCTGGGCTATCCCGTGGAACTCCGCCCGGCGGACGTGCTGGGGAAGCCGCCCTGGCCGGAAGCCATCGGGATCCCCAAACCCGGGGATGATGGGGGAATCCGTTCCCGGGATGGCGCAGGAGCGAATATCGGGGTGGCGCCGTTTGCGGCACACGCCGGCAAGTGCTACCCGGAAAAGGAGATGAAACGCCTATTGGCGCTTTTGCAGGAAGAAAAAGGGCTGCGGGTATACCTGTTGGGCGGGGGCCCGGAGGAGACCCGGAAACTGAAACAGTGGGAGCGGGAATTCCAGAATTGTACCTGTGTGGCCGGCAAAGGCAGCCTGGGGCAGGAATTACAGCTTATCGGCAACCTGGACCTGGTGGTATCCATGGACAGCGGCAACGGGCATCTGGCTGCCCTCTTCGGCATTCCGGTCATTACCCTTTGGGGGGTGACCCACCCGTATGCGGGATTTGCGCCTTTTGGCCAGCCAAGGCAGAACTCCCTCCTGTCCGACCGGGGGCAATTCCCCCTGATCCCAACTTCCGTATACGGCAACAAGGTGCCGCCCGGGTATGAGGAGGTAATGGCGAGCATCCCGCCGGAAACCGTGTACGGGTGCATCCGCGGGGCACTCGGCCCGGATACTGCCAATCAGGCGAGTACGACCGGGGAGAGCGAGCGGAAGTAGTTCCGCAGCTGCTGGATATAGTTGTAGCGGAGGATCTTGCAATTCCCGGAGACCATCAGGCTGCGAACCCCGAAATAGCTCGAGATAATAAAAGAGGCAACCCCTTCGCTATCCACGTGCCGTTCCACAAAACCGTCGGTTTTCCCCTTCTGGAGGGCGGTAACGAGGTTTACTTCCCAGACCTTGGAAATATCCGTCAGGTACCGGGTGATCTTGTCGTTCCTCCCATTGAATTCGTTCAGGAAGTTTGCAAGGACGAAACCGTAATCCAGGTCGTTGAATTCGGCGGTCTTCAACGCGTCGTCCAGGCAGATCTCGATGGCCCTGAGCGGGTTTTCCACCCCTTCGATGGGCTCGATCAGCATGGTGTACACCTTGCGAAACACGAGGTTCTGCACAATGCTGATAAAGAATTCCTCCTTAGACTGGAAGTGATAATAGAAGGCACCCTTCGACAAATTCAGGGATTTGAGGATGTCGTCGATGCTGGTGTTGTAGTAGCCCTGGGCGTAAAAAAGTTCCAGGCCGGTCATCTGCATGCGATTCATCGTCGCCATGCGCTTGAGGTTCTTGTCCATGATGTAAGATTTTGGGCAACCGACTAATCGGTCGTTTACAAAGAACTCGCGGATTCAGGGCATGGCAGGTTTTATCTGACGAATCCCGGAAAAATTTCGACGAAGTGTAAAAATTCCGGTGAATGACCACCTGGCTGGAAAGGCGCACCGACCACCCGGTCGGTTAAAGCGCACGGATTTATGGATGAGCGGACGCCTCAGGCCACGGATCCCTGGCAGCTGCTGCCCGCCCCGGCCGTGCAACCATAGCAATGCTGGGAGATTAAAATCTCCCGGTCCTGCAATACGGCTTCGTTGTAATCCGCAATGTGTTTCACCTTGCTGGCCACTTTCAGGCCGAGCATCTGGTTGAAGTCGCAGTCGTAGAGCCACCCGTCCCAACTCACCGACAGCGTATTCCGGCACATGACGTTTTCGACAGCTGCCGGGTTGTATGCGTCCACCAGGGCGGTCATGTAGTCCTCGTAGTTTTCCGAGGCAATCAGGTAGTCCAGGAAACGCGCAATGGGCAGGTTGGTGATGGCGAAGAGGTTGTTGAAAACGATCCCGAAGTCTGAGGCGAGCGCTTTTTTAAAGTCCTTCTCCATCGCCTGCTGGTCGGCTGGGAGGAAGGCTCCCGACGGGTTGTAGACCAGGTCGAGTTTTAACCCGCTGCCGGCTTTCCCATACCCCGTTTCGTTCAGCGACCGGAGCGCTTCGATCGATTGGTCAAAAACCCCGCTGCCCCGCTGGCGGTCCGTTTTCCCGCGGGTGTAGTGCGGGAGGGAGGAGACCACATGCACGTTATACCGGGCAAAAAATTCCGGCAGGTCGTAGTATTTTTTGTTGGCCCGGATAATGGTCAGGTTGGACCGGACGATAAAATCGGCGATCCCCGCTTTGGAAGCTTCGGCCACGAACCAGCGGAAATCCGGGTTCATCTCCGGTGCCCCGCCGGTGAGGTCCAGGGTATGCGCCCCGGTGCGGCGGATTACCTCCAGGCATTGCTCCATGGTCTCCCGGGTCATGATCTCCTTGCGGTCCGGCCCCGCATCCACATGGCAGTGGGCGCAAACCTGGTTGCACATATATCCCAGGTTGATCTGAAGGATTTCCAGGGGTTTGGGACGAAGTGTTTTCTGCCCGGTTTCCCGCAGTTTCTCCCGGAAACGGGGTAATTCCCCGGAAGCGAACGGCCCTCCGTCGAGGATTTTTAATTGATATTGTGTGTTGGCCAGGTCCTTTTCCTGGGCCTTGAGGGATTTTGTAGCCAAAATTCAGGGTTTTGAGCAGGCTATGCGTGCCGGCTTACATGGATAATTTGTCGTATTTGTTCATCATCTGCACGCCGTGGACCAGGCTGGCCCCGCTTTCGATGGCCGCTCCTGCGTGAACGGCTTCCATCATTTCCTCCCGCGTGATGCCCCGCTGCAGGCCGTCTTTGGTGTAGGCGTCAATACAGTACGGGCATTTGACCACGTGGGAAACCGCCAGGGCGATCAGGGATTTTTCGCGAGCCGTGAGGGCCCCGTCCTTGAATACGGAGTTGTAGTAGTCAAAGAATTTGGTGCCGAGTTCCTCGCTCCATTCCGTGATGTTGCCGAACTTTCTCAGGTCGGCGGGGTCGTAATAATTTGTTGCCATATTGATTTACTCTTTTATTTAAGTCGGGTCGTTTGGCCTGGTCTGCTGTCTAAACTTACGGGAGTTTCGTCGCAAGGTTCGGTTTTTCATTACCCAAAAACGGGATTTTAACATTCCCGGGCCGATTTTGCCGTAACCGACCCCCCGGTCGGTTTGACCGGTTCGGGTTAGCCTCGGAATCCGCCGGATCCCCGACGACCGGATCCCTGAATCGATAAAAACCCTCCCGATATGCGTAATGGGCCGTTTCGAAATGGCCTGCCGACCAGGGAGTCGGTTTATCCGCCCTCCACCCGGGCCAATTTTAAAAAAATTTTAGCACTGACAGCCGGTTTAATGGCATGGGATTTGTCCTGGAGTGGGTCGAAAAAAATTTGTGTCAAACTTAAATACCACAATATGAAAAAGCGAACTATCAACCCGGCGCAGCGGACCTATTTGTTCGCGGCGCTCATCGCCCTGCTGGTGAGCCTGACGGTGGTCGGGATCGACAAATGGCAGGACACCGGCCGGGTAACCCTGGACCGGGCACCCGAAAACCTGGCCAAACCCGTGTTGTATACGGCCGATAAAGAGGGGAACATTACCCCCCTGGATTTTACCGAGACTACTGAAAAAGTCCTGGACGCGGTAGTGCATATCACCTCGCGCGGAACCCAGCCTTATGGCCGGAGCTACCGCCAGTTGCCGGATCCGTTCCGGGAATTCTTTAAGGACAGCCCCTTTGGCCGGTACTTTGAAGCCCCGGAGGGCGATGCCCCAGGGCGAGACGGGAGCCGCGGGGAGTATCCCGATGAACTCCCGCGCATGGGAACCGGATCTGGCGTGATCATCAATAAAGACGGTTATATAGTGACCAACAACCACGTCATCGCCAATGCGGATGAGGTGGAGGTAACCCTGCACAACAACGGCACGTACGATGCGAAAGTGATCGGGGTGGACCCCACAACGGATCTGGCCCTGCTCAAAATTGAAGCCGAAAACCTGAAATCCCTGGCCCTTGTAAATTCGGACGATGTGGAAGTAGGCGAATGGGTACTGGCCATCGGCAACCCCTTTAGCCTGAACTCCACGGTCACGGCCGGGATCGTCAGCGCCAAGGCGCGGAACATCAACATCAACCGGGAGGAATTGGCCGTTGAGAGCTTTATCCAGACGGATGCGGCCATTAATCCCGGCAACAGCGGGGGAGCGCTTGTCAACCTCAACGGCGACCTGATCGGCATCAATACGGCCATTGCCAGTCGTACCGGAAGCTACAGCGGCTACGGCTTTGCCGTACCCAGCAACATCGTGTCCAAGGTGGTGGAAGACCTCCTGGAATACGGGAACGTACAGCGGGGCATCCTCGGGGTACGGATCCAAAACCTGGACGGCCGCCTGGCCGAGGATAAGGGCATCGACCTGATTCCGGGGGTTTACGTGGCATCGGTGAATGACGGCAGCGCAGCACAGGAGGCCGGCATCCGCGAAGGGGATATTATCACGGCAGTGAACGACAAACCCGTTGCCAGTTCGCCCCGCCTGCAGGAGCTGATTGCAGGCTTCCGCCCGGGCGATGAGGTAACTATCACCCTGGACCGGGAGGGGAAATCCCGCAAATTTGAGGTCACCCTTAAGGATTCCGCCGGCACGACTGCCCTGGTGGCTCGTGCGGACCGGGAGTTGTTCAACCGCCTGGGGGCCGAATTCCGAAACCTGCCCGCGGATCAGGCTTCCGAACTGGGCATTGACGGAGGCGTTGAGGTCGCCCGACTGGTACCCGGCCTGCTGCGGCAGGAAACCCGGATGCGGGAAGGCTTTATTGTAACCCGCGTCAATGGCCGGGAGGTAAACAACCTGGAGGAATTCCGGTCCGAGTTGGAGAAAAGCGAGGACGGGGGCGTGATGCTCGCCGGCCGCTATCCGGACAGCCCGAAAACCTATTATTACGCTTTCGGACTGGATTCCTGATTGAAATAAACCCGATACCCGGAAAGCCGCAGGCAAAAGGATTCGCTCCGATCGCCTGCGGCTTTTATATTTGTAGAAAGAGTTGGTGCTATGGAATATCCGGGAGGAGACGAATCCGGGATTGTATTTTCAGGAGGCGGGGTCCGCGGGATGGCGCATATCGGGGTAATCCGCGCCTTGCGGGAGTATGACCTGGACCCCCAATGGGTATCCGGCAGCAGCGTGGGCGCGCTGGTGGGAGCCCTGTATGCCGCCGACGCCTCGGTGGATGCCATGCTGTCATTTTTCAAGGAAACCCCGTTGTTCCGCTATAATTTTTTCAGTATCAGCAAACCGGGCTTCATTGATACCGATCGGTACTATAAATTATTCGAATCCTACTGGCCGGATAATTCCTTCGAGAAGCTCAGCCGGCGGCTCTATGTGGCCGCAACCAACCTGAACCTCGGACAGGAAGCCTATTTTCAGTCAGGGGAACTGATCCGCCCGTTATTGGCTTCGGCCGCCCTGCCGCCCATATTCAGCCCGGTCGCCATGGGGGAAGCCCTCTACGCGGACGGGGGCATCATGAATAACTTCCCCCTGGAACCCATCGCCCCGCACTGCCGGTATGTGATCGGCAGCAACGTATCGGTTATCGGGAAGGTCGGTTCCCGGGAAATCCGGTCTTCCATCCAGCTCACCAACCGCACCACGGCCCTGATGATCTACGCCATCAACCGGAACAAGATCCACAGTTGCGACCTGGTGTTTGAACCGCCCGAACTCGAAAAAATCGGCGTACTCGATAAAAAGGGGATCGAACGGGCCTACCAGATTGGTTACGACCACGGGCGGATAGTTCTGGATCGGGCCCGGGGCAACGGGCAGCCCTGAATTTTGGCGAGAAACTCCTGCCCGGGGATCAGACGTCGTCGTAGTCTACGGTCAGTTCCGGGGAGGTAGGATGCGCCTGGCAGGTGAGAATTAAGCCCTCTTCAATTTCCGAGTCCGTCAGAATCTGGTTTTGGGCCATCCGCGCCGTTCCGGACCGGATCCGGGCAATACACGTACTGCAAATCCCCCCCTGGCAACTGTAGGGGGCATCGATTTTCTCGTTCAGCACCGCATCGAGTACCACGTTTTTCTGGTCCATGTTCAGCTCGTGGGTTTCTTCGTCCAGGACCACCGTCAGGCGGGTCGTCCCCTCGAGTTGCTCCCGGAGCTCATCCGGCTGGTCGGCGGTTTCAAAGAGCTCGTGGAGGACGCGGTCTGCAGGGACTCCATTGTCAAGGAGGGTTTCCTCCACGGTCCGGATCATCGGTTCCGGCCCGCAGATGTAGTAGCGGTCAAATTCCAGGTCGCTGTGCTTGTTTTTGACGATGTAGTTCACCGTACTCCTTTCAATCCGGCCGAACAGCGAGTCGTCGTACTGTCCGCGGCTAAAGGTGAAATAAGGAATAAACCGATCGGGATATTCATTGGCAAGGGCTTGCAGGTCTTCCAGGAACATCGTGGACTCCCGGCTCTGGTTCCCGTAAACCAATACCACCCGGGCTTCCGCGTCGGCCTCCAGGGCCGTGCGAAGGATACTCATTATCGGGGTGATCCCGCTGCCGGCGGCAAAAGCGATCAGGTGCCGTCCGGGCGTACCGGGCTCATAGGTAAACCGACCCTCGGGGGGCATGACCTCCAGGGAGTCGCCCTCCCGGAGCGATTCGTTGGCAAATACCGAAAACGTTCCATCCGTCACTTTTTTGATGCCGATGGTCAGCTCGGCATCCCCCGGCCGGGAGGAGATGGAATACGCCCTGCGGACGTCGCTGCCGGTTGCTTCGGAACGGACGGTAATATACTGGCCGGCCGTAAATTTGAAACGTTCTTTTTGGGATGCCGGGATCTCCAGGGATACGGCAACCGCATTCGGGGTCAGCCGTCGGACCCGGGAAACTTTCAGGGTATGAAAATCGCTCATGCGCAAAATTTTGTGCAAAACTAAGCAATGGCGTACTTTCGGCACAGGTTCCGGCGGCAATTTCTCCTAATTGTAACAAATGGGGCTCTTTTGGGACTAATCGAATCGAATTCCGACACCAACCCGATGTTCAGACATTTTATCCGGCTGCAGTGGAAGGCCTTTTTCCGGTCTGCCTCCTTCAAAACCGAAATCTGGTTCAAGATCCTGATGGCCCTGGGGGCCCTGTACTTTATCCTGGTCTTCCTGGGGCTGGGGGTGGGCGCCTATTTCATGATCGAAAAATCCGGCCTGGGCGACCCACTGCGGGTGGTCAACCGCTTTTTGATCTACTATCTGGCCGGCGACCTGTACCTGCGCTATATGTTGCAGAAGATGCCGGTACTCAACATCCGGCCGCTGCTCTACCTCCCCATTTCCAAGGCCAGCGTGGTCCGTTTTTCACTCGGCAAGACGGTCCTGTCCTTTTTCAATTTCAGCCACGCCTTCTTTTTTGTGCCGTTTTCCATCGTGCTCCTGATCAAAGGCTACCCCGCCGGTTCGGTCATCGGCTGGCACCTGGCGTGTTTTGCGCTCTTTTACACGAATAACTTTTTGAATATACTGATCAACAATGTAGACCGGATATTCTACCCGCTCATTGCGGTGCTGGCCCTCCTGGGAATTTCCCAGTATTACGGTTGGTTCGATATTACCGCCTACACGGGGCCCGTCTTTGACCTGTTCTACGACCAGCCCTGGACTGCCGCGATTCCCTGGGCGGCCCTGGCAATTGCCGTCTGGGCGTCGTTCAATTATTTCAAGCGGCACATGTACCTGGACGCCGGCCTGGCCACTAAAACGGCGGTCGGGAAGACAGAGGATTACACCTGGCTCAACCGGTTTGGGAATCTGGGGACCTTCCTCAAGAACGACATCAAGCTCATCCGGCGCAACAAGCGCTCCAAGACCACCGTAATTGTCAGCGTGCTGTTCCTGTTCTACGGCCTGCTGTTCTTTTCGGGGGGGCTGGAGGTGTACGAAAGCCCGGTTTGGCGGGTGTTTGCAGGCATCTTCGTCTCCGGGGGCTTCCTGTTCAGTTTCGGGCAGTACGTGCCCAGCTGGGACAGCTCCTACTACCCGCTGATGATGAGCCAGAACATCCAGTACCGGGAATACCTCAGTTCCAAATGGTGGCTCATCGTCATTGCCACCGGCATCAGTACGGTGCTCTCGGCATTTTATCTCTACTTTGGATGGGAAGCGTACCTGGCCATCCTGGTGGGGGCCGTCTACAATATCGGGATCAACTCCTACCTGGTACTCTGGGGCGGCGCCTATATCAAGACCCCGATCGACCTGACCTCCAACAAGAAAGCGTTTGGAGACAAACAGGCCTTCAACATGAAAACCCTGTTGCTCACCATCCCGAAACTGCTCCTCCCCCTGCTCGTCTACTGGCTGGGCGATATGTTCCTGGGCGAAACGGCGGGTTTCCTCCTGGTGGCACTGCTCGGGGTGCTCGGGTTTGCGTTTAAGGAGCGGGTATTCCGAATGATCGAAAAGATCTACAAAAAAGAGAAATACAAAACGCTGCTTGCCTACAAGCAAAAAGCATAATTCAGGTAACATAATACTGGCATCACCGATGATTCACGCAGAAAATCTCACCAAGAAATACAGCCAACAAACCGTCCTGGACATCGCGTCCCTGGAAATCCCAAAGGGCCAGAGCTTTGGCCTGGTCGGCAACAACGGGGCCGGGAAGACCACGCTCTTCAGCCTGCTCCTGGACCTGATCGAACCCACTACCGGTCAGATAACCAGTGGGGGGGTGCCAGTGCGCGAGAGCGAAGACTGGAAGCCATTTACCTCGGCCTTTATCGACGAGAGTTTCCTCATTGGCTACCTGACCCCGGAGGAGTACTTCTACTTTATCGGGGAACTCCGCGGCCAGAGCCGTGCCGATGTGGATGCGCTGCTGGCCGGGTTTGAGGATTTTTTCCACGGGGAAATCATGGGCCAGAAGAAATACCTGCGGGACCTCTCCAAGGGGAACCAGAAAAAAGTGGGCATTGTGGCCACCTTTATCGGGTCGCCCGAGGTGGTCATCCTGGATGAGCCGTTTGCCAACCTGGACCCGACCACCCAGATCCGACTGAAAAAGATCATCCGGGAACTCGCCGACCGGCGGGAGGTGACCGTCCTGGTTTCCAGCCACGACCTGATCCACGTCACGGAGGTCTGCCAGCGGATTGTGGTGCTTGAAAAGGGGCGCATTGTCCGCGATATTGAGACCACCCCGGAAACCCTCAGGGAGCTCGAGACCTTCTTTGCGGGCGAACCGGCGGCCACCTCGCTGACCCCGGCGGATGACCCGGGAGAAACGGGGGAATAAGCGGCTGCCGCCCGGCGAAGCCTGCGGGATACCTTTGCGCAGATCCTCCCTGGGGGGAACCCAGCCGCAATTATCGCCACCGCGGCATACTAAATCGGGGGTTTTCCAGTTTACATACCATACGAATACCGGGAATTTTGAAGCTTCGTCTGGCATTTTTTTACGGCCTGCCGCTGGTGGCAGGATTATTCTGGGGCTGCTCGACAAAGAAAGACACCTTCGTCAACCGCAACTGGCACGCCCTGAACACCAGGTACAACGTCCTCTACAACGGCGAACTCGCCTTTGAAGACGGGCGGGAGGAACTCAATGCCACCTACCGGGACAACTACTGGGAACTCCTGCCGGTAGAACGTCTGGAGGTCTCCGGCGAAGTAAAGCTCGATTCCGAGGACAACAACCCGAATTTTTTGCGTGCCGAGGAAAAGGCCGCCAAGGCGATCCAGAAACACAGCATGGACATCTCGGACCGGGAGCGAAACCCGCTTACGGACGAAGCCTTCCTGTTGCTGGGCAAGGCCCGGTATTTTGACGAGCGGTACATCCCCGCCCTGGAAGCCTTCAACTACGTCCTGCAGAAATACGAATCCAGCGACAAACGGGCGGAAGCCCGGATCTGGAGGGAGAAGACCAACATCCGCCTCGGGTATGAGGAGCTTGCGATCAAAAATCTGAAACAGCTTTTCAAGTACATCGAGCTCAGCGACCAGGAATACGCGGATGCCCGGGCCATTATGGGGCAGGCCTACATCAATCTGAGCCATCCGGATACCGCCTTGCAGCAACTCAAGACCGCGGCGGCCTACACCCGGAAAAACGAGGAACGCGGACGTTACCTGTTCATCATCGGGCAGTTGTTCAACCAAATGCAGCACCCGGACAGCGCCAACCTGGCCTTCGACAAGATCATCGCGATGAACCGCAAGATCCCCAGGGTTTACCTGATCAACGCCCACCTGAAAAAAATCCAGAATACCGAAGTGGACGCGGAATCCCGCGACGCCGTCCTGGAATACCTGACGGATTTGGAGGAAAACCGCGAAAACCGGCCCTTTTTGGATAAGATTTACCGGCAGTTGGCCGAATTCCACATGGGGCAGGGGAACGACAGCCTGGCGGTGGATTATTACAACCGATCGCTCCGGGCTGCCCAGGGAGACCGGGTCATCAACGCGTTCAACTATACGGACCTGGCGGATTACAACTTTGACCGAAACGCCTACAAGCCGGCCGGGGCGTACTACGACAGCGTCCTGCTGAACCTGGAGGAGAACACCCGGGAATTTCGGGCCATCCGCAAGAAACGGGAGAACCTGGACGATGTGATTGCCCACGAGGAAATCGTCCGGCAAGCGGACAGCGTGATTGCGCTCTATGAGATGGAGCCCGTGCAGCGGGAGATCTATTTCCAGACCTATATCGATTCCATCCGCGCCCTGGACGAGGCGGAAGCTGCCCGGAAGGAGCGGCAGGCCGAAGCGGGGTTTGAGGCTTTTGCAAATTCGGCCGGGGGAAAAGCCAATCAAGGGAAGTTCTATTTCTACAATATCACGAGCCTCGGTTACGGTAAGACCGCGTTTACCAACAAATGGGGGAACCGGGAACTCGAGGACAACTGGCGCTGGAGCAACCGGGCCCGGGTATTGCCGGAATCCGGGGAGGCCGGCGACCTGGCAGGGGCTGCGGCCGGGCCGGAAGACCTTACGGAGGAGGAAAAGTATTCCCTGGAATTTTACCTGGGCCGGATCCCAACCGACGAGGCAGTGATCGACAGCCTGCGAAGGGAGCGGAATTTTTCGAACTACCAACTCGGGCTGATCTATAAGGAAAAATTCAAGGAACTCCTCCTGGCTGCGGGAAAACTCGAACGCGTCCTGGCGTCGGACCCGGAAGAGCGGCTCGTATTGCCGTCCAAGTACAACCTGTACAAGATTTACCAGGAGGTGGGCAGCCCCCTGGAAGCATCCATGCGGGAGGACATCATCCGGAACCACCCCCAGTCCCGGTATGCAGCCATCCTGACCAATCCGGAGATTGAACTGGCCGCCATGGAGAACAGCCCGGAATACCGGTACGGGGAATTGTTCAAGGCCTTTGAGGCGCAGCGGTACCTGGAGGTCATCACCGGCAGCGAGGAGAGCATTTCCCAGTTTACCGGCGACCCGATTGTCCCGAAACTCGAGCTGCTGAAGGCCAATGCCATTGGGCGGCTGCAGGGCTTTGAGGATTTCCGGGAAGCCCTGAACTACGTGGCCCTGAACTACCCGAATACGGAGGAAGGCCGCAAGGCGCAGCAGATCATCACGGAGCAGTTGCCCCAGCTGGAATCCACGGAATTCACCCAAGAACTCAGCGCGCCGGGTACCCAGAACTGGAAGGTGGTCTTCCCTTTCAAGCGCCACCAGGAAAAGGAAGCCCTGGCGCTGATGGAAGATCTGGAAAAATCCCTGAAGGACCTCGGGTACCGCAACCGCATCTCCCGGGACATTTACAACCTGGAAGACCAGTTTGTGGTGGTACACGGTTTCCGGTCCCGGGATTTTGCCCTCGGCTATGTGGAGCTGTTAAAAAAGAATCGCGATTACCGGATTGATAATGAGAATTTTGTAATTTTATCGGCCAACTATAAGGTCGTGCAGATACACAAGAATATCGAAGCGTACCGGAGTCAGCTTGAAACCCCAAAATCCTAATCCCCATGTTTTCAGACAACAAAAAACCCAGAGCTATGAGCGAGATCGGCGGACAACCCAATCGGATTGAAAAAAACACAAAAATCAAAGGTGATATCATCTCCGAGGCAGACTTCCGCATCGACGGCAAGCTGGACGGCAACGTCAAGACCTCCGGCAAGGTGGTCATCGGCAAGGACGGCTACATCCACGGCAAGGTGGAATGCGTCAACGCGGATATCGAAGGCAGTTTCAACGGCGAACTCCAGGTAAGCGACCTGCTGTCCCTGAAGAATACGGCGGTCATCGAAGGGACGGTTATCGTATCCAAGCTCTCGGTAGAACCGGGTGCTACCTTCAATGCCTCCTGCAGTATGAAAGGCAAAGGCGGCCTCGGCAACAGCCCTGCCCCGTCTGCTTCCTCCGCATCCGCAAGATCGGGAGGTTCCGCCGGCTCCGGCAGCCAGGGCGTGAAACCGGCTGTAGGCAGCCCATCAAGTACCGGGGAACGTGCCAAAGCATCCTGACCCGGACAAGCCAAGGAACCCCCTCAGGCAGGTAGCCGTCCTGTCCGGCATTGCCATTGAGATGGGGGTCATCATCTTCCTCGCGGCCCGGGCCGGCATGTGGCTCGATGCGAACTACGGTTCCGATAAAAGACTGTTTACGGCCGGGTGTACCATCCTGGGCGTAGCCATATCCCTCTGGGTGGTCCTGCGCCAAATCAAGCGTTTGAACCCATGAGGCAAAACCGCGCCTTCCTTACCCGCTTTACCGCTACCCTGCTCCTGCTGCTGGGCGGGGCCTTTGCCATCCATGCCGCCCTGCGCTCGCATTTTGGCCTGGACCCCCTGGGCGACCTGCTGTTGGCTTCGTACGCCATCAATTGCCTCCTGGCCGGCGCCATCGTCTGGAGCCTCTACTTTTTCCGCCAACGCCTCCGAACCCAGATCGGTTTCCTGTTTATCGGGGGGAGCCTGTTAAAATTCCTCGTGTTTTTTGCCCTGATTTACCCGGGTTTCCAGGCCGACGGCGATATGTCCCGGCCTGAATTCGCCTCCTTCTTTATCCCCTACCTGCTGGCCCTGCTGGCCGAGACCTATTTTACGGCAAAAATGCTCCGCGATCTGGAAAAGGAAGATACCCGCTAGCTCCCGGCTTCAAGGGCCTAAAATAAAATGCAATTGCTTTTTTCTTTTTGGAGGAATAGCTTACATTTGCACCGATTTTTAGCGACCCCAAGATTTGAGCATGATGCGATTTGATTTCCTGAGCAAAATCCTGTCCCTTACCGCTTTACTTTGCAGTATCGGGCTTTTCGCCAAAGAAACCCCCCAGGGGGAAGACACCCCCGAGGGAACCAAGGCCGAGATCCAGGAATACATCCAGCACCACCTGCAGGATTCCCACGACTTCAACCTGTTCTCCTACACGAATGACGCCGGGGAAAAAGTTCACGTCGGCTTTCCGCTGCCGGTCATCCTCTGGGACGACGGCCTGAAGGTCTTTTCCTCCGCCCGTTTCCACCACGGGGAGGAAGTTGCCGAAGTCGATGGCAATTACTACGTGCTCCACCACAGCAAAATTTATAAAACCAATGCCGCCGGGGACCTGAACATGGACGCGGAAGACCACCCGACCAATGCGAAACCCCTGGATTTTTCAATCACCAAGAGCGTCGTGATGATGCTGGTGACCGGCCTGCTGCTCATCTGGCTCTTCAGCAGTCTGGCCCGCAGCTACGCCAAAAACGGGCACATCCCGCGCGGCATCGGGCGGTTCTTTGAGCCCATCGTACTCTACATCCGGGACGACATCGCCATTGCGAACATCGGGGAGAAGAAATACAAGCGCTACATGCCGTTTCTGCTCACGGTCTTTTTCTTTATCTGGTTCCTGAACATGTTTGGCCTGACCCCCCTGGGCGTCAATGTCACCGGGAACATCGCGGTAACCACCGCCCTGGCCATCCTGGTCTTTTTGCTGACGAACTTCACCGGGACCAAAGACTACTGGAAGCACATCTTCGACCCGCTCGGGGACGGGATGCCCTGGTATGGGAAAATCGTGATTTACATCATCCTGGTACCGATCGAGATCCTCGGGATCTTCATCAAGCCATTTGCGCTGCTCATCCGTCTCTACGCGAACATGACGGCGGGCCACGTGGTACTGATGAGCCTGATCGGGCTGATATTCATATTTAAAAGCTGGGTCGGCGGCCCGCTTTCATTCGGACTGAGCTTTGCCATCTCCCTCATCGAGGTGCTGGTGGCCCTGTTGCAGGCCTATATCTTCACCATGCTGGCTGCGCTCTATTTCGGCTTTGCCGCCGAGGAGCACGATCACGGACATGGGGAAGAAACGGAACTGGCGCATCCTTAAGGGGTGCCTTAGTAGTTGAATTGTTTAATTCTTTAATAATTATTTTATGGAAATTCCAAGTGTAGTAGGAGCAGGCCTCGCCGTAATCGGTGCCGGTATCGGTATCGGGATGATCGGCGGACGTGCCATGGAAGCGATTGCCCGTCAGCCTGAGGCCTACGGAAAGATTCAAACGGCGATGCTGATTGCAGCGGCGCTTATTGAAGGGATTGGTTTCGCCGCGATTTTCGCCGGATAAACCCAATCGAAACCACGACAACCCCAACGGTTGGTTGGGGTTGTCCTGGTATTTCGGAATCATAGAATAACCCGACGACAATGGATAAATTAATCAACGAATTTTCGGCAGGACTTTTTTTCTGGCAGATCATCCTGTTTGTATTGCTGCTGATCCTCTTGCGCCGTTTTGCGTGGAAACCCATCCTGAAAGCGGTCAACGACCGGGAGGAAGGCATTAAAAACGCCCTGGCGGCCGCAGAGGAAGCGAAAAAAGAAATGCAGAACGTCACTGCGGACAGCGAGAAGCTGCTGCAGGAGGCGCGCGCCGAACGCGAGGCGATGCTCAAGGAGGCCCGGCAGATCAAGGAGAAGATGATCGCCGACGCCAAGGAGCAGGCCCAGGTGGAAGGCGATAAGATGATCCGGGCTGCCCAACAGAGTATCGAGGGCGAAAAGAAAGCCGCCATCGCGGACATCAAGAACCAGGTAGCTTCCCTCTCCGTGGAAATCGCCGAAAAGGTGCTGCGGGACGAACTCGGCAACAAAGACAAGCAGCTGAAGCTGGTCGACACGTTGGTGGACGATATTAAACTGCGTTAAGAGATGAGCGAAGCACGTGCAGCCTCCCGGTATGCCAAGGCGGTCCTGGACCTGGCCCTGGAACAGAAAAAAGCGGGGGACGTGGAAAAGGATATGCAGCAACTGCTGGATACGCTTTCCGGAAGCGATAGCCTGTGGGAAGTGTTGACAAGCCCCGTACTGAAGGGCACGGACAAGGCTTCGGCCCTCGGCGCGATATTCGGGGATGCCAGCAAACTTACCGTGCAACTCTTTGGGCTCCTGGCCGAGAACAAGCGGATAGGGATGCTCGATGAGGTGGCCCGGCAATACATCGCCCGGTACGAGGAGATCAAGGGGCAGGATGTGGCCCACGTCACCACGGCTGTACCGCTGACCCAGGCCCTGGAGAAGAAAGTGCTCGGGCAACTGCAGGCCATCACAGGCAAGGATGTGACCCTGGAACAAACCGTAGACCCGGAGCTGATCGGGGGCTTTGTGCTCCGAGTGGGCGACCTGGAATACAACGCGAGCCTGGCGCACAAGCTCGAAAACTTAAAAAGAGAATTAGTACAGAAATAAATAACCCGGTCCGCCCGGTTGGACGGATCGCCTTTTTATCATAGAGAAATGGCTGGAATCAAAGCTGCTGAAGTATCAGCGATCTTAAAGAAGCAATTATCCGGATTCGAAGCGTCCGCCTCCCTGGACGAGGTGGGAACCGTACTCCAGGTAGGAGACGGTATTGCCCGCGTTTACGGGCTTGCCAACGCCCAGTATGGGGAGTTGGTGGAATTCGACGGCGGGCTTGAAGGCATCGTCCTGAACCTGGAAGAGGACAACGTGGGGGTGGTACTCCTCGGTCCGTCCCGCGGGGTGGTCGAAGGGGCCACGGTTAAACGGACCCAGCGGATCGCATCGATCAATGTGGGCGAAGGCATTGTGGGCCGGGTGGTGGATACCCTCGGAAACCCGATCGACGGGAAAGGTGCCATTACCGGGGAAACCTACGAAATGCCGCTGGAGCGCAAGGCGCCCGGGGTGATCTTCCGCCAACCGGTAAACGAACCCCTCCAGACCGGGGTAAAGGCCATCGACGCGATGATCCCGATCGGACGCGGCCAGCGGGAGCTGGTAATCGGCGACCGCCAGACGGGGAAAACCACCGTGTGTATCGATACGATCATCAACCAGAAAGAATTTTACGATGCGGGGGAACCGGTTTACTGTATCTACGTAGCCATCGGCCAGAAGGCCTCCACCGTGGCCGGAATTGCCAAGACCCTCGAGGACAAAGGCGCCCTGGCCTACACCACCATCGTAGCGGCCAACGCATCCGACCCGGCCCCCATGCAGGTATACGCCCCCTTCGCGGGAGCGGCCATCGGGGAGTATTTCCGGGACACCGGACGCCCGGCCCTGATCATCTACGACGACCTGTCCAAGCAGGCCGTCGCATACCGGGAAGTATCCCTCCTGCTTCGCCGTCCGCCAGGGCGTGAAGCCTATCCGGGGGACGTTTTCTACCTCCACTCCCGCCTGTTGGAGCGCTCGGCCAAGGTGATTGCCGACGACGACATCGCCAAGGACATGAACGACCTGCCCGACGTGCTGAAAGACAAGGTAAAGGGTGGCGGGTCCCTGACGGCCCTCCCGATTATTGAAACCCAGGCAGGGGACGTTTCGGCCTATATCCCTACCAACGTGATCTCGATTACGGACGGACAGATCTTCCTGGAGCAGGACCTCTTTAACCAGGGGGTTCGCCCGGCGATCAACGTGGGGATCTCGGTTTCCCGTGTCGGTGGATCGGCCCAGATTAAATCGATGAAGAAGGTAGCGGGTACCCTGAAGCTCGACCAGGCCCAGTTCCGCGAACTCGAGGCATTTGCCAAGTTCGGTTCCGACCTGGATGCCGCTACGCTGAATGTTATCGAAAAAGGGCGCCGCAACGTGGAAATCCTCAAGCAGGCCCAGAACGATCCCTTTACCGTAGAAGACCAGGTAGCCATTATCTACGCAGGCTCCAAGAACCTGCTGCGGGATGTGCCGGTCAACAAGGTGAAGGAGTTTGAGCGCGACTACCTGGAGTTTTTGAACGCCAAGCACCGCGACGTACTCGATACCCTGAAGGCAGGGAAACTCACGGACGAAGTAACCGATACGCTCACGGCGGTATGCCGCGACCTGGCAGCCAAATACAAAGCGTGATAACGGGTTGCGGGCCGGGCCCGCAACCGCGATAATGCATCCATAGGATATGGCAAACTTAAAGGAAATACGCAACAGGATCACCTCGGTGAGCTCCACCATGCAGATTACCTCTGCGATGAAGATGGTATCGGCAGCCAAGCTGAAGAAGGCCCAGGATGCCATTACCGCCATGCGGCCGTATGCCGATAAGCTTACGGAGTTGCTGCAGGGCCTGAGCGCCAACCTGGACGGGGACAGCGGCAGCCAGTACGCGGACGTGCGCGAGGTGCGCCGGGTACTCGTGGTGTCTATCTCCTCCAACCGGGGGCTGTGCGGGGCGTTTAACTCCAACATCATCAAGCAGAGCATGAGCCTGGTGCAGGGCACTTACGGCGACAAACAGGTAGATTTCCTGACCATCGGCAAGAAGGCCCACGACCTGATCCGCAAGCGCCATACGATAATCAGCGACCACAGCGCCGTCTACGACAACCTGACCTTTGAGGCGGTGGAGGCGATTGCCGAGGAGCTGATGCAGTTATTTGCGGAAGGCAAATACGACCGGATCGACCTGGTGTACAACCAGTTCAAAAATGCGGCCACCCAGATTGTTCGGACGGAGCAATTCCTGCCCATCCAGCCGGCGGAAACGGAATCCAGCGTATCCGCGGACTATATCTTTGAGCCGTCCGAGGCGGAAATCGTGGAACAACTCATCCCGAAATCCCTGAAAACACAGCTCTTCAAGGCCATCCGGGATTCCTTTGCCAGCGAGCACGGGGCGCGGATGACCGCCATGCACAAGGCCACGGACAACGCGGCCGAACTGCGCGATCAGCTCAAGCTCACCTACAACAAGGCGCGGCAGGCGGCCATCACCAACGAGATCCTCGAGATCGTCGGTGGGGCAGAAGCCCTGGCCGGATAGGCGGGCCGCTGCCCGCGAAGGGCGATCAAACAAGACAGCATCCCCGGCACCTCGCCGGGGATTTTTTTTGCCGGCGGCTGTGGCAACGCATCCCGGAGAAATACGCACCATAAACGGGTTCTGAGGCTTTGGCATCAATATTGGTTACTTATCTTTACACAGACCCGTAAAATGAAAAGAAGTATGTTACATCGCCACTTTGCCACGCTGCTGCTGACCATGGGGCTCATGGGGTGCTCGTCCCAGAAATCCTTCCAGGAAGACCCTCCCTTCCAGGTCGCCGACCCCACCGCCCAAATGTGGATGGGGGGGCGGGAGGCTTCGGGCGCCGGGATGGAACTCCGGCTGCGCTATACGCCCGGGAGCCCCGGGGAGGTCCGGCCGGATTCCCTCTATTTCAGGGGGCAGATTATGCCGGCAGTAGTCGAGGACACGGAAACCGGCATGTTGGTGACGGCGAGTTTTCGCACGGATCTGGGCGGGGACGCAGACCGGGTGATGCATGCGGACGCCCGTCGGGAAGTGGGTAACCAGCCCCCCAAACCCCTGCCGGCCCCGGATTTCCCTTTTGACCTGGAGCCCGACCAGGCCGTGTTGTCCTACATTCGCTTGTCCGACGGGAAGCGTTTCTATGTCCGGGTCGACGGGGTGAAGGAAAAACCCGCCCGCGTGTATCCCGGCAAGCAGCGCCAATAACTTTGCCGGCGTCGGGTAATTACCTAATTTAGGGGTTTATCTAACCCCCTTCTTCTTTGAAGCTGTTTCGTAAACTCTTCAGGCAAACGTTTATTTACGGCCTGGCCACCGTGTTGCCACGGATGTTGTCGTTCCTGCTGGTGCCCCTCTACACCGAGGTGATGCCGCCCGGGGGATACGGGGAAATTACGCTGATTTTCACCTTTTTTGCCATCTTCAACGTAATCCTGGCCTACGGGATGGAAACGGCCTTTTTCCGCTTTTACAGCAAGGAGGACGACAAGGAGCGGGTCTTGTCCACTTCCCTGCTCTCCATCGGCGGGTCCACGCTCCTGTTCTTTATCCTCGGTGTCCTGATGCGCGAGCCGTTGGCCGGGCTGATGAACATTGAGGTGAACTATTTCTGGTACTTTATCATCATCCTCTCCCTGGATGCGCTGGTGATTGTGCCTTTTGCCCGGTTGCGCGCCCAGGAGTCCCCGGGGATCTACGCAATGGTTAAGATCGCCAATGTCACCACGAACATCGTATTGAACCTGTTTTTCCTCCTGGCGCTGCCCAGGCTGGCGGAAAGCGAGACGGAAGGCATCTGGTCCGCGTTGTACGTGCCGGATTTCCAGATCAATTATATCCTGATTGCCAACACGGTGGCCAGCGGCCTCACCCTCCTGATTCTCAGCGGGAACTACCGGCATATGCGCCTGGCTTTTGACCGCGCCCTCTGGAGGCGGATGCTCGCCTACGGGCTGCCCGTGATGGTGGCCGGCATGGCCTTTACCATCAATGAGGTCTTTGACAAGTACCTGCTCTCGGAACTGTTGCCGCTCACCCCGGAGGAAGCCAAGGCGGAAGTGGGCAAGTACGCGGCATGCTACAAACTCGCCATGTTTATGACGCTATTTGCCACCGCTTTCCGACTCGGGATCGAGCCGTTTTTCTTCAGCCATGCCACTTCGGAAAACCCAAAACGCGCCTATGCGCAGATCACCAATTACTTCGTTGTCCTGGGAAGCGTCATCCTGCTGGCCGTGGTGGTCTTTGCGGACGTGCTCAAAGTCCTCTTCGTAAGGGATGCTGCCTACTGGGAGGCCATGGAGGTGGTACCGATTGTGCTGCTCGGGAGCTTTTGCCTGGGAATCTACCACAACCTCTCGGTCTGGTATAAGGTCACGGACCGCACCCGGTTCGGGGCCGTGATCTCCCTGGTGGGCGCCGTACTCACCATCGCCATCAACGTGGTCTTTATCCCGGAATACGGGTATACCGCTTCGGCCTGGGCCACCCTGGCCGCCTACGGCACGATGATGGTCCTCTCCTACCTGCTGGGGAAACGGTATTACCCGATCCCCTACAACATGCGGAAAATCGCCTTCTACCTGGGTATTTCCATCGGTTTTTCGGCCCTGTCCTTTTACGTATTTAACAGGAACTTATATATCGGCCTGGGGTTACTTTTAGTATTTTTGGGGATGCTCTACCGGCTTGAAAAAGAATTGTTGCTCAAACTGATACGCGGGAAATGAAGGTAAAGATCATCAACCGGTCCGGGCGGCCCCTGCCGGCCTATCAGACCGAAGGTGCCGCAGGGATGGACCTGCGGGCCTGCCTGGAGGGGCCCGTCACGCTCGGCCCCCTGGAGCGGGCCGTGATCAAAACCGGCCTGTTTATGGAATTGCCCCTGGGGTACGAGGCCCAGGTCCGGCCCCGGAGCGGCCTGGCAGCCAAACAGGGCATCGGGGTGTTGAACAGCCCGGGAACCATCGATGCGGATTACCGGGGAGAGATTGGTGTGATTCTTGTGAACCTTTCCAATGACCCCGTCACCGTTTCGGACGGAGACCGGATTGCGCAGATGGTGATTGCCAGGCACGAACGGGCCGAATGGGTGGAGGTAGAAGCGCTGAATGAATCGGTACGCGGGGCTGGAGGCTTTGGCAGTACCGGCAAGAAATGACGATGAAATTACTGGTTCCAATTCCGAATGCCATCCGGGTGTTGCCCGTGTGCTGGTGCCTCTTGGCAGGCGCCCAGGAGGAGGGCAGTGCCGACGTATTCCTGGAGTCCTACTCGGACGCCTTCCAGGAGACGTTTTTTCGGGCCCTGAGGGAAAAGGGAATCGAAAATTACGACCGGGCCGAAGCCTTGCTGCTGGAATGCAAGCAGCTGGACCCCCTGACCCCGGTTCTGGACCACGAGCTCGCCAAGGTCCTGATCCGGCAGGAGCAATACCCGGCTGCCGAGCAGTACGCCCTCACGGCTGTCCGGGCGGAACCTGCGGAATACTGGTATCTTCACACGTTGATGGAGGCCCTCGGGCCCCAATACAAACAACCTGCGGAACTGCGCGACTTCCTGCCGATGGATATGCCGGAATTCCGGATCAACCTGGCCCGGTGGTACCTGGAACAACAGGACGGGGAACAGGTTTTGGAACAGCTCCGGGGGCTGGAGGATACCGACGAGGTCCTGGCACTCCGCCAACAGGCCCGGCAGCTGGAACCGGAATCGGCACAAACTCCCGATGCCGCAACCCCGGGGGCCGATTCAGAAAGTGAAACCCAAGCGGCCGATTCACAACCGGATCCACCGGCAGAGGAAGGATCTGTTCCGTTATATATGAAACAACTCGAGGCGCTGCTCGTCTCAGAATCGTGGGGCGAGGCTGAGGAGCTTGGATCGGAGGCGATAGAAACCTATCCCCTGCAGCCCTTTTTTTATTTTGCGAAGGGACGCGGGCTGCTGGGACTTGGCCGGCCTGCTGAGGCCGTGTCGGTTCTGGAATCCGGGGAGGAATTCCTGCTGGAAAGCGGGGAGCTCGCCCGGCGGATCTACACGGCGCTGGCAGATGCGCATACCGCCCTGGGCAACATGGAAAAGGCCGGGGAGTACCGGGCTAAAAGTAAAAACGGATCGCAGTGATGCAACAGTTAAAAACATGGATCGTAATCCTTTCCGCAGCGTGGCTGGCAACCGGCTGCGGGGCGCGGAAATTGACGGCCACAGGCGAGGTGGACTCCCGGATGACCGCAAAGAACGTGGTCCGGTACCACATGTCCGGCACGCCGGATTTCAAGACCCTGAGCGGCCGGCTGGCCATCGACTATTCGGACGCCGAAAACAACCAGAGCGTTACGGTGAGCCTGCGGATGAAGCGCGATGAGGTGATCTGGCTGAGCGCCCCCCTGGGGGTGGTTAAAGTGTTGATCACGCCGAACCGGGTTTCCTATTACAACAAACTCCAGAACGAATTTTTCGACGGGGATTTTACCTATATCCGCAACCTGCTGGGATCGGAGATCGATTTCAATAACCTCCAGAACCTCCTCCTGGGCCAGGCGGTCCACGACCTGCGCGGCCAGAAATACCACCTGTCCGTAGACGGGGAGGTGTATGAATTGAAACCGGAGGCAAACCCGTGGATCTACAAACTGCTCTACGAAATTGAGCCTCGGAATTTTCGCCTGGCCTCCCAGCAGCTTTCCCAACCCGAATTCAAGCGGTTGATGCACGTGAGATACCCGAGCTATCAGGAAGTGGATGGCCGGATTGTTCCCGAACGGCTTTATATTGCGGCCATTGAAAAGGAGGAGCGGGTAACGATCGGGATCACCTACCGACAGGTGGAATTGAACCGGGAACTGAATTTTCCATATAAAATACCAAAAGGTTTTAATCAGATATCGGCCAAGTGATCCGACCATTCATGGCTTTGCGGTTTCCTCTAGCGCTGTTTCTGGCGTTTCTGGCCGGGCAGGGCGCCTATGCCCAGGAGGGTGAACAGGAGGCCCTGGAAGCCAAAAAGGAGCAGCTCGAAGAAGAGATCCGGGAGATCAACCGGTTGTTGTTATCCGAGCGGAAGCAGAAGGGGAGCGTCCTGGACCAGATGGAGGCCCTGGACCAGAAGATCAGCCGGCAGCAGCAGCTCATTCGTATTACCAACCAGCAGTCCAACCTGCTCAACCGGCGGATTAACGCGAATATCCGGAATATCAGCAAGCTTCGCGAAGACCTGGAGGCCCTCAAGACGGATTATGCCGCCATGATCCAAAAATCCTACCGGAACCGGTCCAAACAGAACCGGTTGTTGTTTTTGCTCTCCTCCGAATCCTGGTACCAGGCCTTCAAGCGGTTACAATACATGAAACAATACACCCAGTTCCGGAAGGAACAGGGGGAGGAAATCCAGGAAAAAACGGAAGAGCTCGTCGTCATGAACCAGAACCTCTCTGCCCAGCGAAAGGAAAAAGAGGAATTGATTGCTGCCAACCGACGGGTCAGGGACCAGCTCATGGCCGAAATCCAAAACCAGAAAGGCTTGTTGCAGACCATTCGCCAAAACGAGAGCGCCTATGCGGCGGAGATTGAATCCAAACGCCGGGAGGCCCGGGAAATCGAGCGGGAAATCGATCGGCTGATCCGCTCGGCCATCGCGGCTTCCAACCGGGACAGCGGCTCGGGGAATACCTCGAGCAGCCGGTTTGCGCTTACGCCGGAAGCCACGCTTATCGCCAGCAATTTTTCCGCCAATAAAGGCAACCTGATCTGGCCCGTGGAGAAAGGGGTGAAGAAACAGGGCTTCGGGATCTATCAGGATGCGGTTTACCCCGGGATCAAACACCAGAGCAACGGGGTGATCATTGCCACAGACGAGGGTGCCCGGGCCCGGGCGGTTTTTGAAGGGGAGGTGATTGCCATCCTGGCCGTCCCGGGGGGCAACAAGGGGGTCCAGGTAAAACACGGGAATTATATCAGCACCTATTACAACCTCTCGGAACTCTATGTGAAGAAGGGGGACAAGGTACAGGTGAAAGATGAACTCGGCGAGATACATACCAATCGGTCTAACGGCTTGACGCAATTGAAATTCTACCTGTACCGGGACGCTACGCGCCTGAATCCGGAGGATTGGATCTATCGCCTATAAAATATAACGATGAGTACAATTACAGACATACAAGGAACATTTGAACTGAATAACGGGGTGCAGATGCCCTACCTCGGGCTGGGGGTTTACCAGGCTGAAGAAGGCGGGGAGGTGGAACGGGCCGTGCAATGGGCCCTGGAAGCCGGCTACCGGCATATCGATACGGCGCGGGCTTATGGGAACGAGGCCGGGGTTGGGAAAGCCCTCCGGGAGAGCGGCGTGGACCGGGAAGAGGTGTTTGTCACCAGCAAGGTCTGGAATTCCGACCAGGGCTATGAGAGCACCCTGAAGGCTTTTGACAGCACCATGGACGACCTGGGCCTCGATTACCTGGACCTGTACCTGGTCCACTGGCCGGTGGAGGGGAAATACAAGGATACCTGGCGGGCACTCGAACACCTCTACGATACGGGCCGGGTACGGGCCATCGGCGTCAGCAATTTCCTGCAACACCACCTGGAGGACCTGCTGGCCGACGCCGAAGTAATCCCGGCGGTAGACCAGCTCGAATTCCACCCCTACCTGGTACAACAGCCTTTACAGGATTATTGCCAGGCCAAAAAGATACAATATGAGGCCTGGTCCCCGCTCATGCAGGGGGAGATCTTCAAATTGCCCGAAATGGAGGCCATGGCGGACTCCTATGGAAAGAGTATCGCCCAGGTGGTATTGCGGTGGGACTTGCAGAAAGGCGTGGTGACCATCCCGAAATCCTCTAAGAAGGAGCGGATCCGGGCCAATGCAGACCTGTTCGATTTTGAATTATCCGAAGAAGATGTGGCCAAACTCGACGCCATGGACCGCGGGCACCGCTTTGGCCCGGACCCGGACAACTTCGACTTTTAGGCCAGTCGCACCGCGGCCAGGGCTCCTATTCCACAGGGATACCCCGAAGACGCTCCCCGGGATCGCGGCAGGTTTCCCGTTGCTTTTCTGTTAAGATTCCAGAAACAACGCCTTGAGTTCGGTGGCATCCGCGGGTTTCATCTTGCCCGCGAGGACCAGGCTGAGTTGTTTCCGCCGGAGGGCTGCCTCGTACCGTTGCTTTTCCAGTTCGGTCTCGGGTTCCAGGGGCGGAACTTCCGTGGGGATGCCCGTGTCGTCTACCGCGACAAAGGTGTAAATCGCCTCGTTCGCTTTATCCCGTTCCCCGCTGAACCGATCTTCAATCCACACATCGATAAAAACTTCCATGGACGTGCGGAAGGTGCGGGAAATCGCCGCTTCCACCGTTACCACGCTCCCCAGGGGGATGGAGCGGTTGAAGGCCACGTGGTTCACCGAGGCCGTTACGGTGATCCGCCGGCTGTGCCGCCTGGCGGCAATGCTCGCAGCCCGATCCATCCGGGCGAGCAATTCGCCCCCGAAGAGGTTGTTGAGCGGGTTGGTCTCGCTGGGCAGCACCAGATCCGTCATCACGGTCCGTGAATCGCTGGGAGTTTTTGGTTTCATGGATAAAAATTTCGGCAAAGATACAATTCCGGGAGCAGGGACACCTATTTTTCGGAGAGTAGCCAGGCATCGGCCGATACTTCCCGCTTAATCCGGCGGAGCGCTTCCAGGGCGCGCTGCGGGTCGCTGAAGGAGCCGCAGGATACCTGGTGGAGGCCAAAGGCATTCACTCCGTGGTATCGGGCCTCAAAGCCGCGGTTGCGCAACTGGCTGATTTTTTTGTCGGCATTCCCCCGTACGCGGAAGGCCCCCGCAATGATATGGTGGGAAGCCTTTGGGGATTCGGTTACCACGTCCAGGGTAATGGAAGGGAGCTCCAGGGGCTGGGACCCGAAGAAAGTGGCTTCCTGGATGTGGCGGGAGACTTCCTCCCGGGCGGCGGCGCGCACCAGGTCGCCGGAAGCATTTTGGTTTCTGTAGAAACCGTAGCCGGAAATACCGGCCGTAATGGCGAGCAGGACAATGGCTGCGTATTTAAGGAACGGCCGGATGCCGGCCGAATCGCGCGACTCCGGGGTAAAGGAAAAGGGGATCCGCTCTTCCAGTTCCGCAACCTCCTCCTTCAGGGCTTCCCGGGTTACCGGCGTGGCAATCAGGGAGCTCAGCCCAAAGGAAGTGGTCAGGTAATTGTTCGTGTCAGCCGGCTGGAAAAAGACCTTATTCTCGCTGTTCAGCCGGAACGTCCCCAGGGCCTCCAGGGTAAATTTCTTTTCCCGGCGGAGTGCTTCCAGCCAGGATTGCGCCTCCTGTTCCACCCATTCCAGGGCTTCTTCGTAGGATATTTTCTCGGCCTGCGCCACGTGGGATACCAACAGGCCGTCATTGGTGCGCAATTGGGCATTGAAGGACAATACCTTGGAAGGCGGGTGGAAGGTATTGCTTTCTTTTTGCAGGTAGGCAGATTTAATTTGCGTCAGGAACGCCCCGAATCCAGGCACTACCACGCATTGGTAGCGGTAGAGCAGCGATTCGATATGTCTGGCGGTATCCATAGAGACAAAGATGCTAAAATTTAACATTTACACCAACGGGAGCCGCTACCTTTTTATCAACTTTTTCTCCTGGCAAGTTGTGAACTATTCTTTTAAATGGTTGAAAAAGAGCTAATTGCACTGATCCGGTTACAGCTTATTCCGGGATTGGGCCCCATTGGAGCCCGAAATCTGATAGCCATATGCGGCAGTCCCTCCGCGGTTTTCTCCCAGACGAAAATGCTGGCTGGCAACGGCTTACGGCACAACCTGGTAAGCAGCCTGGAGGAGGAAGCCTACCTGCGGAGGGCGCAGGCGGAGCTACGATTTGCGGAAAAGCGGGGTGCCCGCTGCCTGGGCTGCCTGGATCCGGATTACCCGGCCGGGTTGCGGGAATGTGCGGACAGCCCGCTGGTGCTCTATACCCGCGGCAGGATCAATTTCGGGAGGCACCCCCTGGTTTCCGTAGTCGGAACCCGGAGTATGACCGGATACGGTAGGGAAACCTGTGAGGCCTTTATTGCCGGTATTGCCCCGGCCAACCCCATAATTATCAGTGGTTTTGCTTATGGCATTGACATATGTGCGCAAAGTACCGCCATGCGCTACGGTTTACAGACCATCGCTGTGATGGCCCATGGCCTGGACAGTCTCTACCCGGCATCCCACCGAAAGTACCGGGATGCCCTTGTTGCAAACGGGGGCTTTTTGACCGAATTTCCCAGCGGCACCCCCGCTGAGCCCGGCCATTTCCTCCGGCGGAACCGCGTGATTGCCGGAATGAGCCCGGCAACCGTCGTGGTGGAATCCGGGGAACGGGGCGGGAGCCTGGTAACCGCAGACCTGGCCTTTGGTTACGACCGGGAGGTATTTGCCTTCCCCGGGAGGGCGTCCGACCCGCAAAGTGCCGGGTGCAACGCCCTGATTCGTACCCAGAAGGCGCAATTGCTCACCAATGCGCGGGAATTCCTGCAAGCCATGGACTGGGAAGAAGCACAATCCCCGGAAACAAAGGGAAGCGGGGGGCTTGTGGACGCCGGAAGCCTCAGCAATACGAGAAACCCTGTGGAAACCGGAAATTTCAGGGAAACGAAAAATCCTGCGGAAACCGGAAATCCCGGAGAGAAAGGGGGGCTTCCCAATCCAAATCGGGCTGTGAACCCCGTACCGGGCGACCTGGATCCTACGGAAAACACCCTGGCCCGTTGCCTGGCGGAATCCGGGTGCATGCACCTGGACGAAGTGGCCGTTCGGTGCCAACTTGGGGTGTCCGAAGCGGTTTCGGGCCTTTTCAACCTCGAAATGCGCGGATTGGTGCGCTCTTTGCCCGGAAAATTGTTTCGGTGGGGAGCGTAAAAAACAAACCACCGGGTCGGTTACCGCCCCGGCAAGTTGTTTTCCGGAGGCGTATCGGGAAGTTTGTCGGCGGCAAGCGGCATTTGATCCGATCCATTCAGAGAGGGGTGGATCGATGAAAGGGCACGTTTCCGACTACCCGGTCGGTTCCTTCATTTTGGGCCCGGAAACGGAAGGGTTAATACCCGAGCTTTTCCCGGACGCGCTGCAGCACGCCATCGGCCACCTTAGCGGCCTTTTGGGCGCCTTTTTCCAGCGCTTCCTCGACTTCCCCGGGATGCTGTTTGTAGTATTCAAAACGTTCGCGGGCCTCCCCGAAGACCTCCCGGATACACTCATACAGGGCCTGCTTGGCATGGCCGTACCCGTAATTGCCGCCCTCGTAGTTGGCGCGCATCTCCTCTGTCTGTTCTGGGGTAGCAAGGATTTTATAGAGGGCAAAAACCGTATCGGAATCCGGGTCTTTGGGCTCCTCCAGGGGAGTGCTGTCCGTGACGATGCCCATAATTTGCTTCCGCAGGGCTTTGTCCGGCTGGAAAATATCGATCAGGTTGCCCCTGCTCTTGCTCATTTTCTGCCCATCCGTCCCCGGAATGTACATGGTATTTTCGTGCAGCCGGGCCTCGGGCATCACAAAGGTTTCCCCCAGTTGGGCGTGGAAACGGGACGCCACGTCCCGGGTCATCTCCAAATGCTGCAACTGGTCCTTGCCTACGGGTACCAGGTCGGCGTCGTAGAGCAGGATGTCCGCCGCCATAAGCATCGGGTAAGTAAAAAGCCCCGCGTTTACATCTTCCAGCCTGTCGGCCTTGTCCTTGAAGGAGTGGGCCAGGGTCAGGCGCTGGTAGGGGAAAAAGCAGCTCAGGTACCAGGCGAGTTCCGTAACCTGGGGGACGTCGCTTTGGCGATAGAATACCGTTTTCTCGATGTCCAGGCCAAACGCGAGCCAGGTTGCAGCCGTGGCAAGGGTGTTGCCCCGCAGGGTGTCCCCATCTTTGATCTGGGTCAGGGAATGCATGTTTGCGATAAACAGGAAGGAGTCGTTTTCAGGACGTCCCGCCATTTCGATGGCCGGCCGGATGGCTCCTAAAATATTCCCGAGGTGGGGGGTCCCGGTACTCTGAATCCCGGTGAGAATCCTTGGCATAGCGTCATTCTTTGCTTCTATGCGCAAATGTAGGCTGGCAATTCGCCTTGTGCAAGCCCCGCCGGGGCAAAATGCCTATTTTTGGAAGCATGACGACCCTGCTCCGCATGATGGCCCAAGCCCTATGGAGGGTGTGGTTCTACATCCTGGTAGCCCTGCCCATCCTGGTGTTTTTCCCGATTTTGCTGTTATTTACGCTATCTCCCCGCACCTATCCCCAGTTTTTCTGGATGGCCCGGAACCTCTGGGCCCCGGTAATCCTTTACGGGATGGGGTGCCCTCCCGTCATCCGGTACGACCAGCGGCCTGTCCGGGGGAAGAGCTATATGCTGGTTGCCAACCACACGAGCATGCTGGATATCATGTTTATGCTGCGGGTCAGCCGGAATCCCTTTGTTTTTGTGGGCAAGAAGGAATTGGTCCGCATCCCGGTGTTCGGGTTTTTTTACAAACGGGTGTGCATCATGGTAGACCGGGAAGACAGCCGGAGCCGGACCGGGGTGTACCGCAGGGCACAGAGCCGGATTCGCAACGGGCTGAGCATCTGCATTTTCCCGGAGGGAGGTGTCCCGGACGAAACCGTGGAACTCGACGCGTTCAAGGACGGGGCGTTTAAAATGGCCATTGCGCATGGGATCCCGATTGTCCCGGTGGTTTTTTACAATTCAAAGAAACGATTTCCATTCCGGTTTTTTGCGGGTTCCCCCGGCCGCCTCAGGGCCCGGGTACTCGCATTCACGGAAACCACTGAACTTACCGAAAAAGACAAGGCGGGGCTCCGGGAGTCGGTCCGTGACAGGATCCTCGCGCAACTCAGGCAGGGCCCGTCCGCAGTTTAGAAGCGATACCGGATCCCGCTATACACCCCTACCGAATAGGGCTGGAAATTCCCGGCCGTATTGGAAAAGGTATTCAGGTGGTATTTAAACATCGGTTGCACCTCCAATTGCAGCTCCCGGTTCAGATTGTAAAAGACGCCCAAGCCCAGGTTTGTGCTGAAACTGACCGAATTCATGTTGGTGGCCTCCCCGATCTGGGTCGTGGCTCCGTCCGAATCCAGGCTTACTGAGTTGTCCATCAGGAAAAGCGAACTCATCCCGCCTACCAGGTTCACCCCGAGCTTCTTATCTACCAATCGGTATTCCATTTCAACGGGGACCTCAAGGTATCCAAACTCCTGCAGCATCCGGCCTTCACGTGCCGGGGTTTGCGCATTTACATCTGCCGTGGTGTTGTCCATGGCCGGGGTGCCGTTCCGCGCGGTGCTCTCCACCACCACGGTTCGGGCATTTTCGGAATAACTGATGGTGCGGATCAGGGAAGCGGAGGAGGGACCCGAAAGGGTGGATGTAAATGCCACCTGGTTGGTATTGTAACCGAAATCTACCCGGTTAAGGCCCGAACGGAGGCTCAGCCGGTCCGTTACCGCGTATCCCACGGAGACTCCATAGCTGAAATTCATCGTCCCGGACTTGCTGTTAGACACAAAATTCTGTGATATGGGCGAACCATCCCCAAAGGAATTGTAATAAACCGGTGCCAGGGAAGTACCCAACGTCCAGCGCTTCCCTCCTTCATCTGTCCGGGTTTTCGGCACTCCGTCTTCCGCTGCATTCGCTTCAGCAATCGCTTCGAGCAGCGATTGACGTTCCTTTTCCGGTGCGGCTTCTCCCTCCGGCGCCGGTTCCCGTCCGGTAACGGCATCCCGTCCGGTAGCGGCATCCCGTCCGGCTTCGTTTTCGGTGCGCGCTGCGACAGCCTCTTCAGAGGGAAGCCCCACGCTGCCCCCAGTTGTATTTTCCCGGGAATCGCCCCCTTTTCGGGAATCACCCTCCTTGAGCGAGGCACCATCATTGCGGGAGGCGGACTCGTTGCGGGACGAGCCCTGAGTGTCCCGAGCAGCCAAAGCACCGGTATTTTCCAGGGAAGCGTTCGCATCATTCGTCCCGGTAAGGCGATCCTGCTCATTTTGCGCCTCCCCGGCTGGAGGATTCCCAGGCTGTGAGGTCACGACAGGCTGGGATTCCATGCCGGGTTGGGATTCGATACCAGGTTGGGAATCCATGCCGGGCTGCCCGTTCGGTTCCGTTTGCCCGGGGGATTCCGTTTGTCCGGGGGATTCCGATTGCCCAGGAGATTCCGTTTCCCCGGGGGATTCCGATTGCCCAGGAGATTCCGTTTCCCCGGGGGGGGCCGTCTGCGTATCAGTCACCGGCGTGGAATCGAAAAGCACAGCCGGATCATCCGGCCGGAACAGGAACAAACCGAGCAGCAGCACGGCAGCGGCCCCGCCCAGGGTCCACCATATCGGTACTGCCCGACGCTTTTTTTTGCGGTCCAGGGAATCGCTGATGCGTTTCCACACACGGGGGTCGGGCTCCCGGGCATAGTTCCCGAGCTTCTCCCTGTAAAGGTCGTCTGTGTTTTCTGGTTCCATGTGTCTTGTGTTAGGCGATGTTGATTTTTGTATTCTTTATCCGGTCCCTCAGGATGGCCCGTGCCCGGGCCAGGTTCGATTTGGAGGTGCCTTCCGATGTGCCCAGGGACTCGCTGATTTCCTTGTGGGAATAGCCGTCCAGGACATACAGGTTAAAGGTGATCCGGTATTTTTCCGGGAGTTCCTGCACAAATTGCAGCAGCGTCCCCAGGGACAATTCCTCTCCCGTCCCGGTCCCGGGCTCCGGGTCCCCGTCCGGGTCCGGCGTTTCTGCCACCAGGCTCAGGGGTTCCTTTTTCCGGTATTTTTGCAGCACGGTATTCACCGTTATCCGCTTGAGCCAGCCCTCAAAAGAACCCTTGTCCCGGAACTGGTGGATCTTCTCAAATACAGTCATAAAGCTGTCGTGCAAATTGTCCTCGGCTTCCGTTTTGTTGCGGGAATACTTCAGACAAATGCCAAAAAGCACGGCGGAATAGGTCCGGTATAACTCCTCCTGGGCCGCTCGGTTTCCTTTCTTACATTTCCTTATGAGCTCTTTTTGGGTCAAAATGTCGGTTCGGTTACACAGGAAGCGCTGAATGCGGGAATCAGTTAATATACGGGTACTTCCACCTCGATGAATTGGGCGGTTCCGGATTCATCCCGGCCGGAATAAAACCGGAAAAGATAGGGCTGGGAGTACAGGCAGGTGAATTCAAAACTGGCGGTTACCAACTCGGCGTCCCCGGAGCAGTCCTCTTCGGGAAATTCCGCTCCGATCGCCACCACGCGACGCGTGGTGCTGCCTTCCGACTGAACGTCGAACCCCTCAAAGGAAGTGCACCCGTTGGGCCGGACAAAAGACACCCCGATTTCATAGGTTTCATTCAGTTGGAAAGACTCCGGGACATCCACCTCTGAGATCTCCAGGGTGACAAAGTGGTAGCTCATGCCGTCGTCACTGACGTCGCAGGCCGAAAACAGGAGTACCAACAGGAATACAGGCAGCCCTTTCCAAAAGCGCTTCATATGCATCATCTTTAACTATTCCTCGTCCCTAAGATGACCCCGGCGCCCAAAGGTTGCTTGCCCGATACGGTAAATTAAAGGGTTTACGCCTTGATTGCCTTGATGGCCTCTTTGATTTTCTCCTCGAGTTCCTCCAGGAGTTCCGGGTTGTCCTTGAGCAGGATCTTCACGGCATCCCGACCCTGTCCGAGCTTCGTGTCCCCGTAGCTGAACCAGGAGCCGCTTTTCTGGATAATCTCGTAGTCCACTCCGATATCCAGGATTTCGCCCACCTTGGAGATGCCTTCCCCGTACATGATGTCGAATTCCACCGTGCGGAAGGGCGGGGCCACTTTGTTCTTGACTACTTTCACCCGGGTCTTGTTCCCCTGTACATCCCCGTCCGTATTCTTAATCTGAGTGGAGCGGCGGATATCCAGGCGTACGGAGCTGTAAAATTTCAGGGCATTCCCCCCGGTGGTGGTTTCCGGGTTTCCGAACATCACCCCGATCTTTTCCCGGAGCTGGTTGATAAAGATCACCGTACAGTGCGTCTTGCTGATGGAAGCTGTAAGTTTCCGGAGGGCCTGGGACATGAGCCGGGCGTGCAGCCCAACCTTGGAGTCGCCCATTTCCCCTTCGATCTCGCTTTTGGGCGTCAGTGCCGCGACGGAATCTACCACAATAATGTCGATGGCGCCGCTGCGGATCAGGTTATCGGCAATTTCCAGCGCCTGTTCCCCGTGATCCGGCTGGGAGATAATCAGGTTGTCGATGTCCACCCCGAGGTTTTTGGCGTAAAACCGGTCGAACGCGTGCTCTGCGTCGATAAAGGCGGCGATGCCCCCGGCTTTTTGCGCCTCGGCAATGGCATGCAGGGTCAGCGTGGTTTTTCCCGAGGATTCCGGGCCGTAGATTTCCACCACGCGCCCCCTGGGGTACCCGCCCACTCCGAGCGCGACATCCAGGCCTAGGGAACCAGACGGGATTACTTCAACATCCTGTGCCACATCGTCCCCCATCTTCATGACCGTGCCCTTTCCATAGGTCTTGTCGAGTTTGTCCAGGGTGAGTTTCAGGGCCTTTAATTTGGCGTCTTTTTCGCTGCTCATGAGTGTGTTCGAATTTCTAAGTGGGAGGCTAAATTACCATTTCTTTTCCGAGTTTCACAATGCGGGAAGCAACCTTTTTGGCAATGCTGTATCTAGTAGGTGAATCCACATGAGAAGCCCGCAATTTAATGCGGGTTACCGCAACGGCATTTCACTGAATTGCTATGAAGAAGAAGGAAAATGTTTTGCGGTCCCAAAGGCCCTGTTCGCAAGAACAGGGCTTTTTTTTTGGAACGAGTTTGAGCTATACACTTTGGCTACAAAATGTCCTTTTGAATTTGTTTCTTGTCTTTTTCTCCCCACGTAGCGCTGCTATGCGGCTCAAAAAAGCCGTCGCCCATGTAGCCTTCCGCGGGACTCGGAAAGCCTGCCTGCAAATCGAAACTTTTCCCTAAATTTGCACCCTCGATTTCTTTGACCCTTCCCGGGAAGACGCGGGCGGGGGGTAACCTGCAAAAACGTATAGCATGCAACTGTACAACACGCTGAGTGCCAAAGAAAGGGAAGCGCTTATTGACGAGGCCGGACAGGACCGCCTCACCATCTCTTTCTACAAGTACGCCCACATTGGCAACCCGGGCCTTTTCCGGGACTATCTGTTCATCCATTGGGACGCCCTGGAAGTCCTCGGCCGGATCTACGTGGCCCGGGAGGGGATCAACGCGCAGCTCTCCGTGCCGGCCGTAAATTTCGCAGCCTTCAAGGAACACCTGGACAGCATTACCTTCCTGGAAGGGGTGCGGCTCAACATCGCCATCGAACAGGACAACAAATCCTTCCTGAAACTCAAGATCAAGGTGCGCCCGAAGATCGTGGCCGACGGCCTGGACGACGGCAGTTTTGACGTTACCAACAAGGGGGTGCACGTGGATGCGCGCCGGTTTAACGAGCTCATCGAAGACCCGGAGGCCATTGTGGTGGATATGCGGAACCACTACGAGAGCGAGATCGGGCATTTTGAGAATGCGATTACCCCGGACGTGGATACTTTCCGCGATTCCCTGGACCTGATCGAAGAACAGCTCCACGACCACAAGGAAGACAAAAAGCTCGTCATGTACTGCACGGGCGGGATCCGCTGTGAAAAGGCAAGTGCGTATTACAAGCACAAAGGTTTTAAACAGGTCTACCAGCTGGAGGGGGGCATCATCGAATACACCCGCCAGGTTCAGAAGGAGTCCCTGGAGAACAAATTCCACGGCAAGAACTTTGTCTTCGACAACCGCCGGGGCGAACGGATTACCGATGAGGTCATCGCCCGGTGCCACCAGTGCGGGGAACCGGCGGACACCCATACCAATTGCGCCAACGAAGGCTGCCACCTGCTCTTTATACAGTGCGATGCCTGTGCCGCGGAGATGGATGGCTGCTGCAGCGATGCCTGCAAGGACATCGTCGCCCTGCCGCCGGAGGAGCGCAAAAAACTGCGCAAGGGGAAATCCAACAGCAACCGCATCTTTAAAAAGGGCCGTTCGGAGGTACTTACCTACAAGCGGCAGGTGCCCGACCCCTTCAGCCCGGTCGCCGGGGATAAAGACCCGGCCGGAGCCTCCTGACCGGCCCTGAACCTGCACCCCCGACGGGAATGCAGGGATGCCGGGCGGTTACCGCTCCGGCGTATTGGGCCGTTCGCTATCGTGCTAAAATTATCCTATCTTTACGTTTGTAAATTATTATGAACCTATTTCTGCCGGGGTCCCACGGGGCCGGGTGGAATTGAGATACAGAACATGGGGTGTAGCAGTTGTTCAACCGGTTCGGATGGACAGCCGCGCGGATGTAGGAACAATGGTACCTGCGGTACGGATGGCTGTAACAAACTGACCGTGTTTGACTGGCTTTCCAACATGTCATTGCCCGCCGGAGCGGAGGTATTTGACGGGGTGGAGGTGCGGTTTAAAAACAGCAGAAAGGAATTTTTCAGGAATACCGAGGGGCTTACGCTCTCCATCGGCGACGTGGTGGCCACGCAGGCCCGGTCCGGTCACGATGTGGGTATCGTTACCCTGACCGGCGAACTGGTACGGGTGCAGATGAAGAAGAAAAAGGTCAACCCCGGGGCCGACCTGCCCAAAATTTACCGGAAGGCTACCCAGCGCGATATCGATAAATGGCAGAAATGCCGCAACAAGGAAGAGGAGATCAAGAAGCGCTCCCGGGAGATGGCCATCATCCTCCGTTTGCAGATGAAGATCTCGGATGTGGAATTTCAGGGCGACGGCTCGAAGGCCACTTTCTACTACACGGCCGAGGATCGGGTAGATTTCCGCCAGCTCATCAAGGACATGGCCAAGGCGTTCGGCATCCGCATCGAGATGCGGCAAATCGGTTACCGGCAGGAGGCCCAACGGCTCGGGGGTATCGGTTCCTGTGGCCGGGAGCTCTGCTGTTCTACCTGGTTGACGGATTTCCGCTCGGTGAGTACCGCGGCTGCCCGCTACCAGCAACTCTCCCTGAACCCGCAAAAACTCGCCGGCCAGTGCGGCAAGCTCAAATGCTGCCTGAATTACGAACTGGACACCTATCTGGATGCCCTGAAGGATTTCCCCCCGACCGACACGAAACTGTATACGGAGAAAGGCACGGCTTTTTGCCAGAAGAGCGATATTTTCAAGGGGATTCTCTGGTTTTCCTACAAGGACGACCCGGGGAACTGGCACGTGCTGACCAAGGAGCAGGTGCACGAGATCCGCGAGAAGAACCGGCAGAAGAAAAAAGTACGGAGCCTCGAGGAGTACGCGAGCAACAATTTCGACCGTGAAAACGTTACATTTGAAAACCCCGTCGGACAGGACAGCCTCACTCGTTTTGACCGGCCCAGGGGCAAACGCCGGGGGAAAAAACGTAAGAAAAGACGCAATCAGAAACAAGGAAAGGCCCGTAATGCGTAGGTTACCCATTGCACTACTAATTATACTGATCGGTACCAGTTGTACCGACCATCTGGTTTATTCTGAATTCCAGAGTACCCGTAACGGCCAGTGGGGCCGCGAACAGGCCATGGAATTTTCCCTGGAGGACCCGGACACCACCGCTTCCCACAACCTCTATATCTTCCTTAGGAACGACAATACCTATCCGTACAGCAACCTCTTCCTGATTGCCGAAATGACATTTCCGGACGGCAGTACGCAAAGGGATACCCTGGAGTACGAAATGGCGGATGCCCAGGGCCGTTGGCTGGGGGAGGGCCTCGGCAGCGTCCGGGAAAACAAACTCGGATACAAGCGGGACGTCGTTTTTCCGTCTTCCGGCGTATATACTTTTACCGTATCGCATGCCATGCGAAAGAACGGGAGTGTGGACGGGGTCCAGGCTTTGCCAGGCGTGCTCGACGTAGGGCTCCAGGTTGAACCAAATCAATAGGCAATTTCATGGCAAGGACTCGCAAAAAGGCCGGGGGCGGCAAAAAGAAAAAACAGGCATCATTCTGGCCCTTCATCAAGTGGTTCTGGATCTTGTTCGGGGCCGGCATCCTGGCAGTATTCCAAACCTTCCTGCTGGCTTCCTGGGGGGTTTTCGGGGAGATGCCCACCTTTGAACGCCTGGAAAACCCCCAGACCAACCTCGCTACGGAGATCATTTCCTCCGACGGGGAAACCCTCGGCAAATTTTTCCTGGACGACAACCGCACGGACGTCCCCTTTGACCAGCTGCCGGACAACCTGGTCAACGCTTTGGTGGCTACTGAAGACGCGCGGTACTTTGACCATTCCGGCATCGATGCCCGCGGGACCATCCGGGCCTTTGTCTTCCTCGGCACCCGGGGCGGGGCGAGTACGATTTCCCAGCAGCTGGCCCGCCAGCTTTTCGTCGGGGTGCGTTCCAACAACCTGGCCGAGGCCATCATCCAGAAAATCAAGGAGTGGGTGATCGCCACGCGCCTGGAGCGCAACTACACCAAGGAGGAGATCATCGCCATGTACCTGAATATCTACGACTTCAACTACAACGCGGACGGTATCCGGAGTGCAGCGCGCATCTACTTCGGCAAGGAACCCCGGGATTTGAAAACCGAGGAATCGGCCGTACTGGTGGGCATGCTCAAGAACTCCTCCCTCTACAATCCGATCCGCCGGGAAGAACTCGTGCTCAACCGCCGGAACACGGTTATCGCCCAGATGGCCAAATACGATTATATCACGGACGCCGACCGGGATTCGCTCATGGCCCTGAAGATGGATATCAACTTCAACCCGGAAAACCACCGGGAAGGACCAGCCACTTACTTCCGCATGTACCTGCAGGGCTGGCTCCGGGACTGGATAGAGGAGAATCCGAAACCGGCCCGGGAAGGCGAGCGCGACAAATGGAACATCTACCTGGACGGCCTCAAGGTTTACACCACCATCGACTCCCGCATGCAGGAGCACGCCGAAAGTGCCGTGAAGGAACATATGCAGAACCTCCAGGCAGAATTCTTCCACCAGAATACCCCGGACCGGAACCCCACCACCCCTTTCCTAGACCTGGAATCCCAGCAAATCAATTCCATCATGGAACGGGCCATGAAGAATTCCGAACGCTGGCGGGCCATGAACCGGGCCGGCAAGACCGAAGAGGAAATCCGCCAGTCCTTCAACGAAAAGACCGAAATGACCGTCTTTGACTGGAATTCCCCCCCGGTCTATGAGAAGGATACGGTGATGACCCCCATGGATTCCATCCGGTATTACAAAACATTCCTGCGGGCAGCCATGATGTCCATGGAACCCCAGACCGGCCACGTAAAGGCCTGGGTGGGCGGGCTGAACTATCGCCACTTCCAGTACGACAATGTCATTCAAGGTTCCCGCCAGGCGGGGTCCACCTTTAAACCTTTCGTCTATGCGGCGGCCATCGACCAGTTGCGCCGCTCCCCCTGCGACACCAAGCCGGATACGCAGTATTGCATCGAAGCAGGGAAGCACGGGAATATGGAAGCCTGGTGCCCGGACAATTCCGACGACAAGTTTTCCGGACGCAGCCTTACCCTCAAGGAGGCGTTGGCCAATTCGGTGAATTCGGTAACTGCCCAGCTCATTGACGAGGTAGGCCCGAAAGCCGTTGTGACCATGGTTAAAGACCTGGGCCTGAACCGGGACATCCTGGAGGTGCCGGCAATTGCGCTTGGGACCCCGGAGTTCAACGTCTATGAAATGGTGGGGGCCTACGGCACTTTCGCCAACCAGGGGGTGTACGTAAAACCCGTGATGGTTACCCGGATCGAAGACCGGAACGGGACGGTGCTATACGAGTACACCCCGGAGACCAAAGACGTTCTCAGCAAGGACGTCGCCTACGCAATGGTGGACCTGTTAAAAGGGGTCACCCAGTCCGGTTCGGGGGTGCGGCTGCGGGGCAACTACCAAACGAATACAACGGTCTACAAGGAAATTATCACCGGCTACCCGTACGAATTCACGAATCCGATTGCCGGGAAGACTGGCACCACCCAGAACAACAGCGATGGCTGGTTTATGGGGATGGTGCCGAACCTGGTAACGGGGGTCTGGGTCGGCGGAGAGGATCGATCGGTGCATTTCCGGAGCATCACCTACGGACAGGGGGCGTCCATGGCCCTGCCCATTTGGGCGCTCTACATGCGGCAGAACTACGAAGACCCGGAATTGAACGTGTCCAAAGAAGACTTCGAAGAACCGGAGGACCTCTCCATCCGCATCGATTGCAGCCAGACCGAAGAGGAGCTCGAGGAGCCGGATGAGTTGGAAGACGACCTGGACGACATCGATTTTTAGAACACAAACGCCATGATTGACAAACAAGTTGCCAACGCCAAGGCCGCCCTGGAAGGGGTGGCAGACGGAATGACTTTCATGCTGGGGGGGTTCGGCCTCTGCGGCATCCCCGAAAATGCCATCAGCGAACTGGTACGCCTCGGGGTGAAGGACCTGACCTGCATCAGCAACAATGCCGGCGTGGACGATTTTGGCCTGGGCCTCTTGTTGCAGGGCCGGCAAATCCGGAAAATGATTTCCTCCTATGTGGGCGAGAACGACGAATTTGAACGGCAGATGCTCAGCGGGGAACTCGAGGTGGAACTCACCCCCCAGGGGACCCTGGCCGAGAAATGCCGGGCCGCCCAGGCAGGCATCCCGGCCTTTTTTACCCCAGCGGGATACGGCACCGAGGTGGCGGAAGGCAAGGAGACCCGGGAATTCAACGATAAGATGTACGTGATGGAGGAAGCCTTCAAGGCGGACTTCTCCTTTGTGAAAGCCTGGAAGGGCGACACGGCGGGCAACCTGATTTTCAAAGGCACCGCCCGGAATTTCAACCCGGTCATGTGCGGGGCAGCCGCCATTACGGTGGCCGAGGTGGAGGAACTGCTGCCCGCCGGCAGCCTGGACCCGAACCAGATCCACATCCCCGGGATTTTCGTCCAGCGAATCTTTGAAGGAACCGGGTACGAGAAGCGGATTGAGCAGCGGACGGTGCGCGAAAGGGGTTAGGGATTTGAAAATTTGGCGATTTGAAGATTTGAAAATGAGGATGGGATCCAAATCTGACATGCAGAAGTGATGCATCCATAGGGCCTATATTTGTCTGTTTCTGAAGTCGATATATGGCATGCGTGATGATAGACATAATTACATCGTAGACCTGAGTTTCCAAGTAGCCCTGAAAATTGTTGATTTTACAGAGCAACTACGACAGTTTCGAAAATTCGAAATGGCCTCTCAACTCTTCAAGAGTGGCACATCCATCGGAGCGAACGTCAGGGAAGCGCAGAATGCAGAAAGTAAAACGGATTTTATTCATAAATTCAAGGTAGCAGCTAAGGAGGCAGAAGAAACCGAATACTGGCTAAGTTTATGCAATGCATCCGCATCATATCCAAGCCCGTCTTCCGATCTATTGCAAAAAATCAAATCGACCATTTTAGTAATCTCAAAGATTATCGGAACTAGTAAACGAAATATTTACAATTAAAAAGTAATTAACCTGGAATCTTCAAATCTCCAAATTTTCAAATCTTCAAATCAACGTCATGTTGGATAAAAACGGAATCGCCCAGCGCATCGCCAAGGAAGTCAAAGACGGATACTATGTAAACCTGGGTATCGGGATCCCGACCCTGGTGGCCAATTTTGTCCGGGACGACATCCAGGTGGAATTCCAGAGCGAGAACGGCATCCTGGGGATGGGGCCGTTTCCCTACGAGGGGGAGGAAGATGCCGACCTGATCAACGCGGGGAAACAGACCATCACCGCCCTGCCCGGCGCGTCCTTTTTCGATTCTGCCCTGAGTTTTTCGATGATCCGGGGCCAGCACGTGGACCTGACCATCCTCGGGGCCATGGAAGTGGCCGACAACGGGGATATTGCCAACTGGAAAATCCCCGGCAAAATGGTCAAGGGGATGGGGGGCGCCATGGACCTGGTGGCTTCCGCCGAGAATATCATCGTCGCCATGATGCACACCAACAAGGCCGGACAATCGAAACTCCTCAAGCAGTGCACATTGCCGCTTACCGGGGTGGGCTGCGTCCGGAAGATTGTCACAAACCTGGCCGTTCTGGAGGTCACCGACCAGGGCTTCCTGCTGCAGGAGCGGGCCCCCGGCGTTTCCGTAGACGAAATCCGCAAAGCTACTTTGGGCCGCCTGGTGGTGCCGGAGCACGTACCGGAAATGCAACTCTAGCCCCGGGGTCGTCGCCCGCCGGGCATGCCGTTCGTCGATCGGGCAACCCGGAAGTATTTTTTTACAACAACATCCCGGGCCTTCACAACAATTCCTGTGCGCGATGCGGGAAATCTGGTATATTCGAACATGCATCTGAGCCTTTTTCCCCAAACAAAGTCTCGCTAACCGAAATAGCCTATGGAGTCCCAAATCAACCAAATGCCCCCGCAGGAGGAAATTCAGGTTTATCGCAACGACTTTATCAGCGGCCTGATCCTGCTCACCAAAAAGTTGTTCATGCTTTAGGCCCGAGCCGAAAAGCCAAATTAAACAACCAGCCATGAAGGCCCCTTCCGAGGGGCCTTTTTTATAGCCTGAAACCAGGACTTTTTTTAAGACATGAAACCGGGGTTGTCCCGTCCGGGACCCGGTTGGCGAAATCCGTATCTTTAGAGCGTGGAACCGCTCGAATTCATCCGGTGTACCCCCGCCGACCTGGACGTGCTCCGGGACGTCTCCATTTCCACTTTCTCCCGCGCCTTCGAAACCCAGAACAACCCGGAGGATTTTGCCGCCTACCTCCGGAAAGCCTTTGGACGCAGCCAACTCGAAACCGAACTCCGCCACCCGGACATGCACTTCTATTTTGTCCGGAGCGAAGGGGGCCTGGTGGGTTACTTCAAACTGAATACCGGGAATGCGCAAACCGAGCTCAGGGAACCCAAAGGCATGGAGCTTGAGCGCATCTATGTGTTGGCCGGCTACCAGGGCAGGGGGATGGGAGCCCGTATGCTCGACTGGATCTGCGGCCATGCGCGGAGCGCCGGGAAAACCTACCTATGGCTCGGCGTCTGGGAACACAACCCGCGGGCCATTGCATTCTACGAGCGGCAGGGTTTTGTTACATTTGGGAAACACCCATACGATATCGGCAACGACCGGCAATGGGACTGGCTTATGCGGTTGGACCTGCCGGCTTCAAAAGGGATGGCCCCGGACCGCGGACCGGCCTCCGACAACACAATTTAAAACTGATGGTTATGCGCTTTGCACTTTGTTTTCTTCTCCTCATCCTCGCAGCTCCTGTGGCAACTTCCCAGGCGGGATTCTATTACCCGCCCCGAGGGGCCGATTGGGAAACCCGTTCCCCGGAATCCCTCGGGCTGGACGAGGCGGCCATCGCAGAGGCCGTGGACTTTGCCCGGGCCAACGAATACAGCGGATCCCGCGACCTGCGCCGGGCGATCCTGGAGGGATTTGAACGGGAGCCCTACCACGAATTGCTGGGGCCGGTGAAAAAGCGGGGCGGCCCGGCCGGCATGATCCTGAAAAACGGGTACGTGGTGGCCTCCTGGGGGGATACCCGCCGGGTGGACATGACCTTCAGCGTCACCAAGAGCTTCCTGTCTACTGTGGCGGGCCTGGCCGCCGACCGGGGCCTGATCCGCTCGGTGGACGACCCGGTTTCGGAATATATCTGGGACGGGACCTTTGCGGGCGAACACAACTCGGGCATTACCTGGTCGCACCTGTTGCAACAAAATTCGGACTGGACCGGCAGCCTCTGGGGGTTGCACGACTGGGCGGACCGCCCGCCCCGGGAAGGCGGCATCGACGATTGGAAGCACCGGGAGCTCCGCACCCCGGGCACCGTCATGGAATACAACGACGTGCGCGTGAACGTGCTGGCCTATGCGCTCACGCACCTCTGGCGGCAGCCGTTGCCCCGGGTGCTCAAGGAGGAATTGATGGACCCCGTCGGGGCCTCCGCCACCTGGCGCTGGTTTGGCTACGACCACGCCTGGACCGTGGTAGACGGGCTGAAGATGCAATCGGTTACCGGCGGAGGACATTCCGGCGGTGGGATTTTCATCAGTGCGGAAGATATGGCCCGGTTTGGACTGCTTTTTCTGTCGGACGGCAGCTGGGAGGGGGAGCAATTGCTCAGCCCGGGGTGGATTGAACAGGCCGTTTCGCCCTCGGCCCCCAACCCGAATTACGGGTTTATGTGGTGGCTGAACCGGCCGGGCAGCCGGCAATGGGAAGGGGTCCCCGAGTCCGTCTATTACGCGGCCGGGTTCGGGGGGAACTTTATCGTGGTTTGCCCGGAACAAGACCTGGTGATGGTCCTTCGCTGGCTGGAACCCTCCCGGATCGGGGAGTTTGTGGGGAAGGTCTTTGAGGGGATTTAGGGCAGCCCGCCCTACGGGACGCAGTTCCTGTGCGCGGTATCCTTGAGGGGTGCGGTTTGCCGGGATGCGGTTTGCGGCAATGCAATTTACGGCAATGTGATTTCTGGAGATGCGACATCCCGAAACCTTCAGACCTGGCTCAGGATCTCCCCCGCGCGTTTGAGCGTCTCATCTTTTTTCGCAAAACAGAAGCGCAGCTGGCGGTTGTCCTGCCGGTTCCGGTTAAATACGGAAATCGGGATGCCGGCCAGGCCCTTGTCGCGGGCCAGTGTTTCGGCGAATTCCGTATCCGGGGCCTCGCTGATGTCCTGGTAACCCAGCAGCTGGAAATAGGTGCCTGCCGCAGGGGTAAACGTAAAGCGGGAGCTGGCCACGGCCTCCAGGAAGAGATCGCGCTTGCGCTGCATAAAATCGTTGAGTTCCAGGTAGTGGTCCGGGTTTTCCAGGTAGGTTTTCAGGGCCCGCTGGGCCGGGTGGCTCACGCAGAAAATCGCGAATTCGTGGATTTTCCGGAATTCCTGCATCAGCAGTTCCGGGGCCAGGCAGTACCCGGTTTTCCACCCGGTGATATGAAAGGTTTTCCCAAAAGAGGCGCAGACAAATGCGCGTTCCCGGAGGCCCGGGAACCGGGCGACGCTTTGGTGTTCCTGCCCGTCAAAGACCAGGTGTTCGTATACCTCGTCGCTCAGCACCAGGATATTCGTCCCCCGAAGTCGGGTTTCGAGCATTTCCATATCCTCACGGGAAAGCACGGTCCCGCTCGGGTTGTGGGGGGTGTTGATGATCACCATCCTGGTGGAGGCGGTCAGGGCGGCATCGAAGGCCACCCAATCGATCCGGAAATCCGGTCCCTGCAATTGCAGGAGCACGGGTACCCCGCCGTGGGCCTTTACCGAAGGCTCGTAATGGTCGTACGCCGGCTTAAAGACGATCACCTCGTCCCCGGGTCGGATAGTGGCTGCAATGGCCGTATAGAGCGCCTGGGTGGCCCCGGCCGTTACCGTGACTTCAGTTTCCGGGTGGTAGCTGGCCCCGTAAAGGGTTTCCGTCTTTTCGGCAATGGCTTCCCGGAGCGAGTAGATGCCCGACATGGGCGCATACTGGTTGTAGCCTTCCTCCAGGGCCTCGCTGTGCAGGCGGATGAGTTCCGGGTCGGCGCCGAAATCCGGGAACCCCTGGGCGAGGTTCAGGGCCCCGGCGTCCAGGGCAATGCGGTTCATCACCCCGAAAATGGAGGGTTCCAGGCCAGGGAGTTTCGATTCAAAAGGTAGTTTCATAGAATTAAATGTATAAAAAAACCCCCGGCATCGGGCCGGGGGTTGGGGGAATTCATCAGTTATCAGGCGTGCTGTTCCTCGTGCTTGCCTTCGCGGATCTCTTCGATCACTTTACTGTTGAAGGCGGGCAGGTCTCCCGGGTTGCGGCTGGTCACAAAACCTTCGTCCACAACTACCGCCTGGTCTTTCCAGGTTGCGCCTGCATTGATCAGGTCGTCTTTGATCGATTTATAGGAGGTCAGCGTGCGTCCTTCTACGACGCCGGCGCTGATCAGGATTTGCGGGGCGTGGCAAATGGCTGCCACGGGTTTCTTCAGCTTGAAGAAATCGCGGACAAACAGCAATGCGTCTTCATTGACGCGCAACTGGTCCGGGTTGTATACGCCTCCGGGCAGTACCAGGGCATTGTAGTCCTTGGCATCCACCTGGCTCAGCGTTTTATCCACCGTATAACTGTTAGACCAGTTTCCGTCGGACCATCCTTTGATGGATCCGGATTCCGGGCTGACTATATCGATCTGGAAACCTTCGGCTTCCATCGCTTCTTTCGGGGATTTTAATTCGCTTTCCTCAAATCCATTCGTAGCTAATATGGCTATCTTCTTCATGTTGCGTATGTTTTATTGGTTTATCTTTCAGTTCACTCTTTAATATAGCCGATAGCCCCCGGAATCTCCGTTAAAGCCCTTATAAATCCCGGGCCCGACCTGTTAAGTTCCTTTAACATCTTCCCTGGGGAGAACACCTTCCCTGGGGATAACACCTGCCCTGGGAATAACACCTGCCCAGGGGATAACATCCGCCCTTGGCATATCACCTGCCTTTGGGAAATAAAAAACCCCCGCCGGGGGGGCAGGGGTTTGAGATTGATTCCTGAAAATCCGTGTTATCCTTCCGTGGTCGCTGAGAGGTACTCCCGGTTCATTCGGGCGATGTTCTCCAGGGAAATCCCCTTGGGGCATTCCACTTCGCATGCCCCTGTATTCGTACAGTTGCCGAAGCCTTCCAGGTCCATCTGGCGGACCATGTTCTGGACGCGCTCAGAAGCCTCCACCCGGCCCTGGGGCAGCAGGGCAAACTGCGATACCTTGGCCGAGGTAAACAGCATGGCGCTCGCATTTTTACAGGCGGCCACGCAGGCCCCACAGCCAATACAAGTTGCCGCGTTAAAGGATTTGTCGGCATCGTCTTTTTCAATCGGGATGGCGTTGGCGTCTACGGTATTCCCGGAAGTATTCACCGAGATATAACCCCCGGCCTGCTGGATGCGGTCAAAGGCTGTCCGGTCTATCATCAGGTCCTTGATAACCGGGAAGGCCGTAGCGCGGAAGGGCTCGATGACGATCGTATCCCCGTCGTTGAATTTCCGCATGTGCAGCTGGCAGGTAGTGATCAGCCGGTCGGGCCCGTGGGGCTCCCCGTTGATCTGCAGAGAGCAGGAACCGCAGATACCTTCGCGGCAATCGTGGTCAAACACCACGGGCTCCTCCCCCTTGTCGATGAGTTGCTGGTTCAATACGTCCAGCATTTCCAGGAAAGACATGTCGCCCTCGATGCCGCTGATGGGGTAATCCACCATCTTGCCCTTGGAGTCGGCGTCTTTCTGCCGCCAAATTTTCAGTAGTAAATTCATAGCGATTTTATCAAATTTTCAAATCGGCAAATTTTCAAATTGCCAAATTACTTATAGCTCCGTGTTTTCAACTCAATATTCTCAAACACCAGGTCCTCCTTGTGGAGTACGGCATCCTTGGGTTCCCCCTTGTATTCCCAGGCGGAAACGAACTTGAAATTCTCGTCGTCCCGCAGGGCTTCCCCTTCCGGGGTCTGGTACTCTTCGCGGAAATGCCCGCCGCACGATTCATTCCGGTGCAGGGCATCCTTGGCAAAGAGTTCGCCGAGTTCCAGGAAATCGGCTACGCGCCCGGCTTTTTCCAGCTCGGGGTTTGTCTCGTCCATGCTGCCGGGTACCCGGACGTTTTCGTAGAACTCCTTGCGCAGGGCGGCAATCTCCTCGATGGCCTCCTCAAGACCCTGGGCATTCCGGGACATCCCGCATTTGTTCCACATGATCTTGCCGAGCTTCTTGTGGTAGTAATCCACGGATTTTGTGCCGTTGGCATTCAGCAGGCGTTCCAGGCGGGAGCGCACGTCGGCCTCGGCCTTGTCGAAGGCCTCGCTGTCCGTCGGGATGGGCCCGGTACGGATGTCGTCGGAGAGGTAGTCGCCAATGGTATAGGGCAACACAAAATACCCGTCGGCCAGCCCCTGCATCAGGGCGGAGGCGCCCAGGCGGTTGGCCCCGTGGTCGCTGAAATTCGCCTCCCCGGCGCAGTAGCAGCCCGGGATGGTGGTCTGCAGGTTGTAGTCCACCCAGAGCCCGCCCATGGTGTAGTGGACGGCCGGGTAGATCATCATCGGCGTATCGTAGGGGTTGTCGTCGACGATCTTTTCGTACATCTGGAAGAGGTTCCCGTATTTGGCGGCGATGATTTCCTTGCCCAGCTTGGTGATGGTCTCCTTGTCCGGGTCTTTGATCCCGGAGGTATAGGCTTTTTCCTTGCCGTAGCGCTCAATGGCCGCGGCAAAGTCCAGGTAGACGGCCTCGCCCGTCTTGTTGACCCCGTAGCCCGCATCGCAGCGTTCCTTGGCGGCGCGGGAGGCCACGTCCCGGGGCACCAGGTTACCGAAGGCCGGGTAGCGGCGCTCCAGGTAGTAATCCCGGTCCTCTTCCGCAAGCTGGGTGGGCTTGAGTTTCCCGGCGCGGATCGCCTCGGCGTCCTCTTTGCGTTTGGGCACCCAGATCCGTCCGTCATTCCTCAGGGATTCGGACATGAGCGTGAGCTTGGACTGGTGGTCGCCGGAAACCGGGATGCATGTAGGGTGGATCTGCGTAAAGCAGGGGTTGGCAAAATAAGCCCCCCGCCGGTGGGCGCGCCAGGCAGCCGTTACGTTGCTCCCCATCGCATTCGTGGAGAGATAGAAGACATTGCCGTACCCGCCGGATGCCAGCACCACGGCGTGGGCGCTGTGCCGCTCAATCTCCCCGGTTACCAGGTCGCGGGCGATGATGCCCCGGGCCTTGCCGTCCACCAGGACGAGGTCCAGCATTTCGTGCCGGTTGTAGGGCCGGATCTTGCCCCGGTTGATCTGCCGGTTCATGGCCGCATAGCAGCCCAGCAGCAGTTGCTGGCCGGTCTGCCCCTTGGCGTAAAACGTCCGGGATACGAGTACCCCCCCAAAGGAGCGGTTATCCAGGAGCCCGCCGTATTCCCGGGCAAATGGGACCCCCTGGGCCACACACTGGTCGATGATGTTCACGGACTCTTCGGCCAGCCGGTAGACGTTGGCTTCCCGGGAGCGGTAGTCGCCCCCTTTGATGGTATCGTAAAACAGGCGGTAGGGGCTGTCCCCGTCGCCCTGGTAGTTCTTGGCTGCATTGATCCCGCCCTGGGCCGCGATGCTGTGCGCCCGGCGGGGGGAATCCTGGTAACAGAAGGTCTTCACGTTGTACCCGAGTTCCGCCAGGGTGGCAGCTGCCGCCCCGCCGGCCAGGCCGGTCCCGACGACGATAATATCGATATTCCGCTTGTTGGCCGGGTTGACCAGATTGATCTCGTTCTTGTGCTTTGTCCACTTTTCCGCCAGCGGGCCGGAGGGGACTTTGGAATCCAGGGTTGCCATATTATGAGTGCGTTATCGGATTAAAATGATGGTAGAGGGCGATGAAGATAAAGATCAGCGGCACCACGATGGCGTAGAGCCGGGTAAAATTGCGGATCGCCGGGGTGTACTTGTTGTTGACCCCCATGCTCTGGAAGGACGACGCAAAGCCGTGCCAGAGGTGGAGCGCCAAAAGCACAAAACTGACCACGTAGATGACCGTGCGCCAGATAGGCTCGAACTTCTCGACGGTTTCCGCGTGGTAGCGGGTCGGGTCTTCCGGACGGGCCTCCACGTATTTGTAGGCCATCTCGTGTACCCAGAAATCGTAGAAGTGCAGCCCCAGGAAGGCGAGCACCACCAGCCCGGTGATGATCATGTTGCGGGAAACCCAGGGCGCATTCGCGCTGCCCTTGAATTTCACGTATTTAACATTCCGCGCGCGGTTGTTCTGGATCTCCAGGACAATCCCCATCACAAAGTGCACGATGACCCCTGCAATCAGGATGGGTTGCAGGATGAACTGCACCACGGCGTTGTACCCCATAAAGTGCGACCATTTATTGAAGGTCTCCGGGCTCACCACCGAGCTGAGGTTGATGGTGGCGTGCTGTGCCAGGAACAGGACCAAAAAAAGGCCCGAGAGCGCCATGACGACCTTCCGGGCTATAGAAGAACTAGCGAATCCGCTCATTTCAGTTGGGTTTAGTAAAGCCCTACAAAAATAGCTTACAGGCGGCGTTTTAACAAACTTTGCCGCCGGGGGCCAACCATTTTAGAATCGTTTTAAAGAAGGGTAGGAGCCAGCGCGCCAAAGGGGGTCCGGAATTTACTTCCGCGCGGCCCGCCGCATGCGTTTGGGCCCGTACCAGAGCCAGAACCCGGTGATGGTAAACACCAGCAGGGCCACCCCGGCCAGGGAGGTGTAGAACAGCTTGAACGCCCCGTTGTCGAGGCCCAGCCAGAGGTCTACCAGGGAGCCGTCGTGCAGTTTTTCGATAAAGTCGCTCCGCCGGGTTTCCACATACAGTACCTCCCCGGTGGCCCCGTCCAGTTGCAGGCCCCGGAATCCCGGGGTAAAAGTGAATTTCACCACCCCCTTGTCCGGACGCACGTCCATGCGGTCTACCTCAAAGGCTCCCTGCGTCTGGAGGGAGTCCCGGTAATAAGCCACCGCGTTGTCCCGGAGCTCCGACAGGGATTTCCAGCGGGCGAGGTCTGTAGTGCTGCCCGTGCGGGTTTTGGCCAGGATGGCGTCCCCGGAATGTTTTTTCCACCCCAGCAACAGGCCGCTGACGGCGATAAAAAAGAAAACGGCAAAGAGGCAGGCCCCCGTATAGCGGTGGATTTTCCGGAAGATCCGCAGTGTGTTGGCCTGTTTCTTGCGGCGGGTGGTTTCCGGTTTTGGCAAGACGGTGCTGCTTCCCTGGGAGGAGGCAGGTTCAGCCGGTTTACGCGCACTGGGTCGGGAATGGGAAAAAGACATGGCAGGTTGCAATCAGAAAGCCCCAAATATCGGCCAATTCCGGGGAATCCCGGGTCAAAGACTTGTTAAAACCGCCGGCTCCGACGGGTGGCAACCCCCGGATGCAGGCTGCCCGGGAGGCAGCTGCCAAATCCCGCAGGGCCGAGGCTTCACCTCCCCATGGCCCACAGCGCCCTGGCTTCACGTGCCCATATCCCGCAGCTGGATCTCCAGGGCCCGGGTGGAAAGCCGCACTTCCCAGAGCGAAAGGATCAGGGAAACCATCAGGAAAATCAGGCTCAACCCGAAAATGCCATTGGCCCAGAGCCGGAGTTCCACATAGATCAGGAACATGCTGATGGCGGCCAGCAAGAAACTCGCGATGGACGTGGACTGCATGTCCTTGATGATGCGCAACCGGCGTTTCAGGGACCCGATCTGTTTTTCCAGCGGGGCTGCCTGGGTTTCCCGGAACTGCCCGTGCAATTGGCGGATCAGGGCGGCAATGGCCAGGTAGCGGGCATTGTAGGCCAGCATGCTCAGGGAGATGGCCGGGAAGAGCAGGGCAGGGATGCTCAGGGAGAGTTCCATAGGCAACTTATTTGATTTTAAATTCCCGGCTCACCTTGGTTTTGCCCTGTTGGAGTTCGGCCTGGTAGGTGCCTTCCGGCAGGTAGGTCTTCCCGTTGCCGGCTGTTTTCAGCGGCACCTTGTTCTTTTTCAGGAAGTCGCTCTTGCCCTCCTTGCTGAAGGCCAGGTCGTAGGAGAGGATGTTGAAGCCCGCATCGGCGTCGAGCTGCGTCTCGCTCACTACGGTGCCGTCCGCGCTCAGTATGCGCGCCTGCACCGTCCCGGGCGACTGGGCAAAGAACTCGATGTCCAGGCCCGGCGTGTTGGGCTCCCCCCAGGTGGAGCGCGTATTCCCCCAGCGGGAGGAGTGGCGGATCTCCGGCAGGTCAAAGACCACGAGCGGTTCGGAGAGGTCCTGGGCGGGAAGCGCCTCCAGGGCGCCGATGTCCGCCTTGTAGATGCTCCGGCCATGGGTGCCCACCAACAGGTGGCCCGCCTTAGGCTGGATCACCAGGTCGTGTACGGCCACGTTGGGCAGCCCGTTTTGCATGAGTTCCCAGGTAGCGCCCCGGTCCAGGCTGGCGTAGAGCCCGTTGTCCGTGCCCACAAAGAGCAGGTTTTCGTTTTTCGGGTCTTCCACCAAGGCGTTTACCGGGGAGGCCGGCAAGCCGTCCGCCAGGGACCTCCAGGTGGCCCCGTAATCCTCGCTTACGTACACATAGGGGGTAAAGTCGTCCCAGCGGTAGCCGTTCAGGGCAACATACACCCGTTCCTTTTTGTGGGAGGAGGCCGCCACGCGGCTCACCCATAAGTCTTCCGGGAAGCTGCCGGAGATTTGCTGCCAGGAGCCGCCGCCGTTTTTGCTCACATGTACCAGCCCGTCGTCGCTGCCCGTGTAGAGCAATCCAAACTGGAAAGGCGATTCCGAGACGGTGGTCAGCGTGCCGTAGGCGACGTTCCCCTTTTTCCCGCCCCGTGTCAGGTCGTCCGAGATGGCTGTCCAGTCGTCGCCCTGGTTCATGGACCGGTGCAGTTTGTTGCCGCCCAGGTAGAGGATGTCCTGGTTGTGGGGCGAAAGCAGGATGGGCGTCTGCCAGTTAAAGCGGTAGGGCGATTCCCCCAGTTCGTGTTTCGGCTGGATGTAGGTGCGTTTGTCTGCCCCGAGGTCCAGGCGGAAATAGTTCCCGAACTGGAAGCCCGTGTACACGATGTCCGAGTTGCGGCTATCGACCTCCACCTGCATGCCGTCCCCGCCCAGGAGCATCTCCCAGGGGTAGCGGCCGCTCTGGTGCCACCCGTCCGATTCGCCGGCGTTGTGGGCCCCTTTCCACACCCCGTTGTCCTGCAGGCCGCCGTACACGTTGTAGGGGTCCTCGTGGTCTACTGCAATGGCGTAGAACTGCCCCACGGACGGGGAGTTGTTCTTGATCCAGTGTTCGCCGTAGTCGTAGGTGATGTTGATGCCCCCGTCGTTCCCGTTGATCAGGTGGCCTTCCTTCTCCGGGTTGATCCAGAGGGCGTGGTGGTCTGCATGTACGTTGTCCCCGTCTATCGCCTCAAAGGTTTTGCCCCCGTCTGCCGACCGGATCAGCGGGACGCCGGCCAGGTAGATTTGATCCCGGTCGTACGGGGCCACCCGGATCTGCCCGAAGTAGTAGCCGTAGCTGTAAAACAGGTCGTCGATGTAGCCCTCGTGGGTCCGCGTCCAGGTGCGACCCCCGTCCTCGGAGCGATACACCTCCGCCCCGATGACCGGGGTGTCGAAGAGCAGGGAATTTGCGTCTTCCAGGTAGGTGGCCAGGTCCGCAGGTTTCACCGAGCCGCTCCGCACCAGTTGCTTGACGTTTTCCGCCCGGTATTTCTCCTGGAAGCCATTGGTCTTCAGGAATTCGTTCAGCTCGCCGTTGTCCAGGGCCAGGAGCCGGGAGGCGGACATCGATTTAAAATCGTCCTTGGTAAGCCCCTCATCCGCATCTGCGTCGCCGGACTCTTTGGGGCGCCGGTCCTGGTTGTCGATGACGGCATAGACAATCTGGTGGTCAAATGCGGCCAGGCCAATCCGACCGGCGCCGGATCCGGTGGGGAACCCACTGCCTGCGGCGGTCATCAAATTCCAGTTGTCGCCCCCGTCAATGCTTTTATAGATACCCGTACCCGGGCCGCTGCCGTCAAAGTTCCAGGCCTTCCGGTCGCGCTGCCAGGAAGCGGCATAGAGGACTTCCGGGCGCCCCGGGGAGGCTACCAGGTCGATCATCCCGGTTTTGTCGTCCACAAAAAGCGTCCGCTGCCAGCTGGCGCCCCCGTCCGTAGTCTTGTAGATGCCCCGTTCCTCGTTGTCCGAGTAGAGGTGTCCCGCCACGGCCACCACTACCTCGTCCGGGTTTTCCGGGTGGATGACGATCCGGCCGATATGGTGGGAATCCGGCAGGCCGGCAAAGGTCCAGCTCTCCCCCCCGTCTGTGGATTTGTACAGGCCGATCCCGGCGTAGGACGACCGGGACGCGTTGTTTTCTCCCGTTCCCACCCAGATGGTGCCGGAAGGCCAGTGTACGGCAACCGCCCCGAGGTTCTGCGTGGGGGCGTTGTCCATGACGGGGGTAAAACTCGTCCCGTTGTTGTCGGTGTACCAGAGGCCGCCCGATGCATAGGCCACATAGAATTCCACCGGGTTGTCCGGGTTGACGGCCAGGTCCACCACACGGCCGCTCATTACGCTCGGGCCGATATTCTCCAAACGGAGGTTGGCCACTTTGGAGGCGTTGGCCATCCGGGCTTTTTGCTCCAGGGCCTGTTGTACGACAGAGGCGTCGGTAGCAGGGGCTTGGGCCAGTAAGGGAAGGGTCGCCAGGCAGGCGGCAAGGGTACGGAAAATCTTCATTTCTATGGGCTGGTTTTGCTTGTAGGATTCCCCCTGCAATGTGTGATTTTTACACAAAACAGTTGCACGGGTGCCTAAAAAATTGTTAATTTATTCCTCTTTTCGGACGAATCTACCAAAAAAGCGCGACACCTGTTCAATGAACATTGCCCGCTTTCAGGACAGCTCCCGGAAGACCAAAGATCGCATATCCTGCTTCTAATAGCAACTAACCAACCAACCACACCTCGGGGGCTTCACAAAGCCCCCTTTTTTTGTCCCGACCGCCCGGAATCTTCGCCCCCCGAATTATTGTTCCCGCCTGCCGAATTTTTGTTCCCACCCCCGCGAATCCCTACCTTTGGGCAAACCGAAAATACCTATGAAGTACCACCCGATCGATTCCGGGCTTTTCACCAGGAACCGCCAGAAGTTTATGGCGAAGATGCAGCCCGGCAGCCTGGCCGTTTTTAACTCCAACGACGTATACCCCATCGGGGCGGACAGCACGATGCCCTTCCGCCAGGCCCCGGACATCTTCTACCTCTCCGGGGTGGACCAGGAGGAATCCATCCTGCTGCTGTTCCCGGACGCCATCGACCCGAAACACCGGGAAATCCTCTTTTTGCGGGAGACCAACGACCACATCGCCGTCTGGGAAGGCGAAAAACTCACCAAGGACCGGGCCTTCGCCACTTCGGGTATCCGCACAGTGTACTGGCTCCAGGACTTTGACAAGGTGTTTTTTGACCTGATGACCGAGGCGCACACCATCTACTTCAACACCAACGAACACTACCGGCAGGCCGTGGAAACCGAGACCCGGGAAGACCGGTTCATCCACGCGACCAAACGGAAATTCCCGGCCCACAAGGTGGCCAAGAGCAACCCGATCCTGCAGGAGATCCGGGGAGTCAAGGAACCCGAGGAAATCGACCTGATGCAAACCGCTTGCGGGATTACCGAAAAGGGCTTCCGCCGGGTGCTCGGCTTCGTAAAACCCGGCGTCTGGGAGTTCGAGATCGAGGCGGAATTCCTGCACGAATTCATCCGGAACCGCTCCCGCGGCTTTGCCTATACGCCCATTATCGCCTCGGGCAACAGCGCTAACGTGTTGCACTACGTAGAGAACAAAAACCAGTGCCGGGAAGGGGAGCTCATCCTGATGGACGTGGGGGCCGAATACGCCAATTATTCCAGCGACATGACGCGGACCATCCCGGTGAGCGGCCGCTTTACGGACCGGCAAAAACAGGTGTACAACGCTGTTTTGAACGTCAAGAAGGAGGCCACCAAAATGCTGGTGCCCGGCACGCTCTGGGCGGAATACCACAAAGAGGTGGGCAAGCTGATGACCTCTGAGCTCCTGGGCCTGGGCCTGCTGGACAAGGCAGACGTACAGAACGAGGACCCGGACAAACCGGCCTATAAACAATACTTCATGCACGGCACCAGCCACCACATTGGCCTGGACACCCACGACTACGGGGCGCTGAAAACCCCCATGCAGCCCAACATGGTCTTTACCGTGGAGCCCGGCATCTACGTGCCCGAAGAGGGCTTCGGCATCCGCCTGGAAGACGACGTGGTTATCCGGGATAAGGGCGAGCCACTGAACCTGATGGCGGACATCCCCATTGAGGCGGAGGAGATTGAATCACTGATGAATGGGTGATTCGATTTGAAGATTTGAAGATTTGTCGATTTGAAAATGCAGCGAGGTGATTTGGAAATTTGTCAATGAGGCAATGGCTAAGCCCGCTCGATATCAAAGAGGGAAAGTGAACGAGCCGATACCAGCCAACTCGCTCGGATGGCGCGACGACACCCCAATCTTCAAATTTTCAAATCGACAAATCTTCAAATTAAAAAACCCCGGGCGCAAGCCGCGGGGTTTTTCTTCGTGTAACTCAAAAAACAAACTACTCTTCAATAAAAAGATAGTTTAGGTTCAGGTCGTTGAAGGCCTTGTTGAAGGCGGTGATTTCCTCGTCGACCATTTTGTCGAATGCGCTGAGCTGGGTTTCGATCTCCCGGCTGAGTTCCTGCTGCACGGCGATGTCCTGCTCGGTGGGCGGGAAATCGTCCAGGCTCACCAGGGAATTCAGGTGGGCCAGCTTGTTGGTCAGGCGGATCGGGAAGTTCAGCGGATCCTGCCCGCTGCGGTTCTGGGTCTGGTAGAGCGCTTTTTCGATCTCGCCGAAGCCTTCCTTCATCTCCTTCGCCTTTTCCACCAACTCTTCCGTCGCTTCATTGCCCTTATACTGCTTCATAAAGGCGTCCAGCTGGTCGTTCACCTTCCGGATCTTCTCAATAGACTGGTGGGCCCGGTCTACGGTCTCGTTCACAGCCGTGATAAAGTCGTGCTGCTTCTGCATGTCGGCCACGGTTGCCTCGGCCCGCGGGTCCGGCACAATCCGGAATTGCTGGGTTTGAGTCTCCCCGTTCGCCGTCAGGTGTACCTGGTAACTGCCGGGAACCGCCTTGGGCCCGCTGAGGTTCGCCCACCAGAGGATCATGCCGGGCAGGCGTTTGGCCCCCTTGCCCTCGGTATCCCAAACATGCGTGTTGCCGCCTTTTTCCACCTTCAGCTTTTTGTCGATCTCCGACGCATACGTGCTGAAGTTCGCCAGGGTATCCCCGGCCATCGTCGTATAGGTCAGGGCCACGCTGTCCTTCTCGGAGAAATCCTTCATATAGAAATGGGTCACCACGCCATTCGGGTGGTTCTGCCCCTCGGTGAGCGACGGGGTGCTGCGCGCCCCGCCCTTGGTGCGATAGGCATCCTTGGGCTTGTAGAGGATGCTGGAGGCAGACCGCTTGGCGTCGTCCAGCTGGTGGAGGACGGTGAGGTCGTCCAGGATCCAGAGGCTCCGGCCCTGGGTGGCTACAATCAGGTTGTTGTCCTTGATGGTCAGGTCGGTGATCGGCACCACGGGGAGGTTCAGCTGGAAGGGTTTCCAGGAGGCCCCGTCGTCAAAAGAGATATACATGCCCGTCTCGGTACCTGCGTAGAGCAGGCCTTTCCGCTTCGGGTCTTCGCGTACCACCCGGGTAAAGTGCTCCGGGTCGATGCCGCTGGTGATCTCCGTCCAGCTCTGGCCGTAATCGGTGGTCTTGTACAGGTAGGGCTTAAAATCCCCGAGCTTGTAGCGGGTGGCCGCCACGTAAGCCGTACCCTCGTCAAAATAGGAGGGATCGATGCTGTTGACCATGCTCCATTCCGGCATATTCGGCGGGGTGACATTCTCCCAGTTCTGCCCCCCGTCCCGGGAGATGTGGATGAGCCCGTCGTCGCTGCCCACCCAGAGGAGGCCCTCCTTAAGCGGGCTCTCGTTGGCGGCAAAAATGGTGCAGTAATACTCTACCCCGGTGTTGTCCTGGGTGATGGGCCCGCCGCTGGAGACCAACTTGTCGGGATCGTTCCGGGTGAGGTCCGGGCTCAGGAGTTCCCAGCTCTGCCCCTCGTTCGTACTCATGTGCACGTGGTTCGAAAAGGTGTAGAGCTTGTTTGGGTCGTGGCGGGAAAAGATGATCGGGAAGTTCCACTGGAAGCGGTACTTCATCCCCTCGGCCCCGTACCCCATCGGGTTGTCCGGCCAGACGTTGATGGCGCGCACGGTTTGGGCATCGTGGTTCACGCGGGTCAGGAAGCCGCCGTAGCTGCCCCCATAGACAATGTTGTCGTTTTCCGGGTCTACGGCAATGTGGGCCGATTCGCCCCCGGCCGTCGGTTCCCAGTCTTCCTCCCCAATGCCGAAGCCGTCCGAGCGGTGGCGGATGCGGACGGTGGAATTGTCCTGCTGGGCCGCGTAAATCCGGTAGGGAAAGGCGTTGTCGGTGGTCACCCGGTAGAATTGGGCGGTGGGCTGGTTGTAATAGGTGCTCCAGGTGGTGCCCCCGTCGTAGGAGACCTGGGCGCCGCCGTCGTCCCCGATGATCATCCGCTGCGGGTCCTCGGGTGCAATCCAGAGGTCGTGGTGGTCGCCGTGGGGCGCGTTGAAGGTTTCAAACGTCTTGCCCCCGTCCGACGACTTGTGGTAGCGCACGTTCAATACGTAGACCACGTCCTCGTCCTGGGTATCCGCATACATGCGGGTGTAATACCAGGCGCGCTGGCGCAGGTTCCGGTCGTCGTTGATCTGTTTCCAGGTCTCGCCTCCGTCCTCGCTCCGGTAGAGGCCGCCCTTATCTTTGTTTTCCACAATGGCAAAGACGCGCTGGGAATTCACCGGCGATACGGCTACGCCGATGATCCCGAGGGTATCCGTCGGGAAGCCGTCGTTTTTGGAGATCTCCGTCCAGGTTTCCCCGGAGTCCGTAGACTTCCAGAGGGCCGAGCCGTCGCCCCCGCTGCTCAGGGAGTAGGGGGTGCGCTGCACGCGCCAGGTGCTCGCGTAGAGGATGCGCGGGTTGGTGGGGTCGAAGGTGAGGTCCACGGCCCCGGCCTGCTCGTTGGCAAAGAGGACCTTGCGCCAGGTCTCGCCCCCGTCCGTACTCTTGTATACGCCCCGTTCCTGGGTAGGTTTGTAGATATTCCCCAGCACGGCCGCAAAGACCACGTCCGGGTTTTTCGGGTGCACTTTCAGGCGCGGGATGTGCCGGCTTTTCGCCAGGCCGGCTTCCTGCCAGGTTTTCCCGGCGTCCACGGATTTCCAGACGCCATAGCCGCTGGAGACATTCCCCCTTACGGTTTTCTCGCCCCCGCCCACGTAGATGACGTTCGGGTCGCTCGCTGCAATTTCAACCGCCCCGATACTGCCGCCAAAGTAGCCGTCCGAGATATTTTCCCAGGTGCGGCCCCCGTCCTGGGTGCGCCAGACGCCGCCCCCGGTGGCCCCGAAGTAAAACAGGTTCGGCTTGCCCGGCACGCCGGTTACCGCCGCGGACCGGCCACCCCGGAAGGGGCCTACCAGCCGGTATTCCATGGAGGAATACAAGGATTCGGGAAAGGTTGTGGTATTCGATCGGTTGCGCCGTTGGGCATCGGTTTGCCAGGGCGCCAGGCAAAGGAAAAGCAGGAGGATCCCTGCTTTGAAAAGTGGGTTACTCATAGTTGTTTTTCGTATTCGAATTAGTCAGCTGTTGAAGGTACTAATATTTTTTATTTTCTGCGGTCGCCCCTGCGTAGGTCAGCCACCTGCCGGGGGGCAAAAAAACCTGCCGAGGGGCAAAAAAAAGAGGGGGCCCATGCCCCCTCCATCTGGTATTCCGTATAGGAAAAACCGAAATTTTCAGTCTCAGAACCGGTAGCCGACCCCGAGTTGGAAGCCTTTGGTTTTTAAGGAGATGTCCTCAAAACCGGGCTCCTCTTCGGCGATGTTGGACAGCCCCAGGTTGTACCGGGCATCCACAAAGAAACCGGCCGGCAACTCATAGGCCGCCCCAAAGTTCAGCGCAAAGTTGGTGGATTTAAGGCCGTCGGTATCCCCGTCTTCGGCATCCACCAGGAAGCCGATTTGCGGGCCCGCCTGCACGTTAAATCCATCCACGACGTAGTACTTCAGCATGAGCGGGAGGTTGATAAAGCTCACGCTGGCATCTTTCGCCCCTTCAATGGAATATTGCAATTCGGGTTGAAAGTTCAGCTTTTCAGCAATGCCGATATCCACGTAGCCGCCGACAAAAATGCTCGTGGCACCGTCCGGGGAAATCCCGTCGCCGTCAAAGTCGAGCTTCAGGTTGGAAAAGTTCGCCCCGGCCTTCACGCCAAAGGTGATGTCGCGGTCCTGGGCCTGCAGCTGGAAGGCCCCTAAAACCAGGCAAAAAATCAAGAGTTTTTTCATTCGGTATCAAAAGATTAGGTTTCTATTAAACAAAGTAAATGTAGTGCGAAAAGCAATTCGCCGGCCAATTATTTTCGGGAATCGACAGGCCGGGTAACCCGCGACATCCCCACCTCCCAGATCACCAGATTGCGACATCACCTACCGGGTGAACCGGGATTGAATTCGTACCTTTCCGGGTGTTTACTGCCCGCTCCGGCCGGAGTGGAAAAAGCGCCCGAACCATGCAAGAAAACCGCAAACTCCAGACCGCCTTTTATGTGGGCCTGTTCCTGTCGATGATCGGGGTGCTCTTCCCGCTCTGGGGCGCCCCCCTGGTGGTGGCCGGCAGTGGGATTCTGATGGTGACCACCCGCCGCTACGGCGACCCGCATGCCCAGTGGTACCGCGTGTGCTTTCTGATGATTGTCCTGGGGGTGGTCTCGCTCTGGACCCGTTTTGCCATCAGCGGCCTGGATACGGAGGCCGCCCTGGCCGACGGCTGGGGGATGCTTGTGCTGCCCTACCCGCTCGGGTGGTTCGGGATATTGATCCTGGTGTTTATCCGGTTGTTTATCCGCCGTGCTCCCCAATAATCCTTACATTCCGGGAAAATACCGAATGATGAACACGCAACTTAAATGGCCGCTCCTCCTGCTCGCAGGCTTGATGCTGGGCCTGACAGCTTGTAAAACCGAACCGGAGGCCCCTTCGGCCTCCCAATCCGAGGTGCCGCAGCACCCCGCTTCGACCACTTACCAGCCCGCCCGCTTTGAGGAGGACAACCGGGCAGAAAAGATCCGGAGCCTCGCCCCCGACATGCAACGACTCATCGAGGAGCACGCTGCAGAGCGTCACATCCCCGGCATTGCCTACGGGATTGTGGTAGACGACGAACTGGTCGTGTCCGGCGCCACGGGCGTGCTCGACATCGAATCCGAGCGACCGGCCACCACCTCTTCCGCCTTCCGGATTGCCTCCATGACCAAGAGCTTTACGGCCATGGCCATCCTGAAATTGCGGGATGAAGGCCGCCTGGCCCTGGCAGATCCGGCCGAAAAATACATCCCGGCGATGGCCGGTCTTGAATACCTCACCAGCGATGCCCCCGCCATTACCATCGAAAACCTGCTGACGATGACTGCCGGCTTCCCGGAAGACAACCCCTGGGGCGACCGGCAACTGGACGAAACGGACCAGATGCTCACCGACCTGATGGCCGGCGGGGTCTCCTTCAGCAACCCGGCCTCCTTTGCATTTGAATACAGCAATACGGGGTATGCCTTGCTGGGCAAGATCATCTCGGAGGTTTCCGGGCAGCCCTACCAGGAGTACATCCGGGAAGAAATCCTGCTGCCCCTGGGCATGACCCGGACCTATTGGGAATACGACAGCGTGCCGGCCGACATCCTGGCCCATGGCTATCGGTGGGAAGACGAACAATGGAAGCCGGAGCCCATTTTACACGACGGGTCGTATGGCGCCATGGGTGGGCTCATCACCACCATTGAGGACTTCAGCAAGTATGTGAGCTTCCACCTGTCTGCCTGGCCGCCCCGAAGCGCCCCGGATGAGGGACCGGTGAAGCGAAGTTCTTTGCGGGACATGCAGCAACCGCGTTTTTCCCGTTTGTACGCGGAGGCCAAAGACTGGAATGGGGAAGACTGCGCCGTGATGTCCGGCTACGCCTTTGGCCTGGGAAGCGCTACATTTTGCAACGGCCTCCGGCAGGTCTCCCACGGGGGCGCCCTGCCCGGATACGGCAGCAACTATGTGTTTTTTCCGGATTACGGGATCGGGGTCATGGCCTTCGGCAACCGCACCTATACCTCCCCGTACTCCCTCGGGCCCGTCTACCGCAAAATCTTCGATTCGCTCCAGGTAAAGCCGCGCGCCCTGCCGGTGTCGGATATCCTAAAAACCCGCAAGGAGGAAGTAGCCCAGTGGGTCCGCAGCGGCGATCCGCAGGTGGAAGCGAGCATCATGGCCGAGAACTTCTTTATGGACCAGAGCAAGGAACACCGCCGGTCTGAAATCGCGGAAGTCCTGGAGGAAGCCGGGGACATTTCGTCCGTGGGCGAATTAGAGCCGGAAAACCAGCTCCGCGGACGGTTCCGCATGCAGGCCGCAAACGGGGAGGTGGTTGTATTCTTTACCCTTACCCCGGAGGCCGACCCGAAGGTGCAGCAACTGGACGTGAGTTTTGAAGGCGAAAATGAGGATTAAAGACAATTAAACAGACATGTTGCGCCCTGGTTCCTGATCGCTTCGTATCCGGACCCGGGCCCGGGTCCGGGACTCGTGCACTTCCCGGCGGGGGTGAATGGGCACGGTTGTTGTACATTTTGAGTCGAAATTTGCCGGGACGCATCCCCAACAATATCATGGTTAATGGCTGAGAAAAAGAGCAAGAAAGAAAAGAAAAGCACCCGGGCGCTGGCCGTCGTGCCCGCCACGCAATTGGAAGCGGAGGACCTGCGTGTGCTGGAATCTGCTAAACGGCGGATGGAAAATATTGGCTGGGCCATGGAGGGGCTCAACCAGCTCGGGAACAAGATCGACAAGCAGGTGTCCCGTTTGTCTGAGGGCCAGCAAAAGCAGTTGCAACAGATCAGTTATACCGTGCTGCAGCGGGTAGTGCAGTCCAACCTGAAAACCATGGACCCGGATAAAGCCAAGCCGGCTTCCCTCAACACCGCCTACCAGGCCATGGCCTCCCTCTCAGGCGCCATTGGCGGGGCCTTCGGCTTTGTGGCCTTTGCGGCCGATATGGCCCTGACCACCAAGCTGATGATGCGTTCCATCATGGACATCGCCCGCAGCGAGGGGGAGGACCTGCGGGAACTCGACACCCAGCTGGCCTGCCTGCAGGTGTTTGCCCTGGGCGGGAAATCCAAGCACGACGACAGTCTGGATACGGGCTACTACGCCCTGCGCATGTCCATCCGGTCTGCCCTGCGGGGGGTTGCCAACCCGCTGGCCAAAGCCATCGGGCAGGTGGCCGGCCGTTTCAGCGTGCAGGTGACCGAGAAATTTGCCGCCCAGGCCGTCCCGGTAATCGGGGCCGTGGGCGGGGCTGCCATCAACACGGCGTTTATGACCCACTTCCAGAACATGGCGGAAGCCCATTTTGCCGTCCGTCGCCTGGAGCGCAAGTACGGGATGGAGGCGGTTGAGGCGGCGTATCACGCGATTGGGGACGTGGCGAAGAAAACCTGATATTGTCCGCGGGATTTGCTATCTTGATGAATGGGAATCAGCGCGTTGGTATTAAAAAAACTATCGGATGGTTCCTGACCAACGAACCTTCCACAAATGACTGGCACCTTCACTTGGATACTGCATCCCGGCAAACTCCTGTTAGTTTTCCTGCTGGCCACCAACAGCTACTGGGTCCGTGCCGGGGCAAATCCGGTGCCTGCGCCACAGGATTACCCGGATAAAGTGGCCCTGCTGATCAGTGTGGCGGATTACGGAAGCAAAAACGAGATGGAGGAGGCACAAAACAATTTGCGGGATTTGGAATTCGCCTTGTCCGAACTGGGCTTCAGGGTATTTCTGGTAACAGACCCGGACCGCGAAGCCTTATTGCAGGGAATCGCAACTTTCCAGGAATATGCCGACCGGGCTATTGTAGCCTTTGCGTACTATTCGGGTCGGATTCGCACAACGGGGGACAGGAACTTTTTGATGCCGGCCGGGGCCAGGTTGAAACAATCGTTTACTTCGGCCATGAAACAGGGGGTAGACCTTGAACTATTGACAGGGAGTATGAAGGCCAGTGACGAAAATGTCGTTTCCCTGGATGCCTATCGATGGAATTTTAAGCGCACCTCCCGCAAAAATGCCTTACCCGAGAAACTACCTGCGCGCATCGCGCGCCCGGAAGAATCAAGGAAACGGGCTTTCCTGACCTATCTTGCGGGTGAAGAAAACATCGCGTACGGGGATACCCAGGGCATATCCGTAAGCTTGTTCTCAAAATACTTTTCAGAAGCTATTTCCAATGGCGACCCGTACCAGGCCCTGCTAAAAGCCCAGGCCGGCCTGAAGAGGGAGACCGGCGGGGAGGCCTTCCTGCAGGTAGCCGGGTTCCTGGAAGGCCAATACCGCAAGAACAGTTGGAACGGATACCGCGATTATATGCGGGACGGAAGAATCCAGGAGTACTCGGATGATCCACCTGTTTCCTATTTCATCGAAGAAGAGCCGTTTCCCTGGCCGCCGCCCCGGGCTTCCGCCACATACATATTGCCTCAGGAAATCTTCACCGGGGCCCAATACTTGCGGGAAATCGACAACCGGTTACGCAAAGCCCTGGATGCCACAGGGTATTACGATTTTGCCTACTTCCCGATTGCGGACCACCCGCGGGTATTGAGGTCACTCTTCGGGCCCGACCCGGATTTGGAAGGGTTGCGCGGGTTTGTGCTGCTTACGCGGATCGAACAAATCAATCCGGACGGGACACCCGTGGACAACGATAGCCGTTGGGCACTGGAAATTGAACAGCGCTACAGTATATCCATTCGGGAATATCTTTCCTCCCTGTTTTTTCCCCGCAAAGGTCATTTCCGGGTGATCGCCTTTGCGGTAACCGATAAACCCTTTAAGCAGACCACCCAACGCCTGGGCCGGCAACGTGCTTTGGATCTAGTATCCATGGGGAATCACAACAATTCCTGGTTTGCCCAAAAGGAACTCAACGATGCATTTTCCGTAACCGCCCTGATCTATGAATACGAACTCTCCGAAAACAGTGTCGAGGCCTACCTGTTGAGATCCAGCGACCTGCCGGGCCGCGTACACCTGGAACGGTCCAGGATTTGGGAATTTCTACAAAACAGGCCGTAATGGGGCAAGCCAGGAAAAATAAAACCATCTTATTAACGATCCTGCTAACGGGTTTCATCCTCGTTTTCCTGCTCTTTTTGTTTCAGACCATCGGCGGGATTTATGCAAACCGGGTTTACATCCCCTGGATGTGGTTCCTCCTCCTTTATATCCCCCCGCTAACCTATGGGATGATGTTCCGGGATGATACCGGAAGCATGTCGCTCCGGGCATCCCACCTGCTGGCACTGCTCTTTGTGGTCGCTACCCTGGCAACCATTCTTCTGCAACGGTTGGCGGTTGATGCGGAAGACGGCCAACCCATTTCCCGGGCATTTTCCAACCATCTGTTACTATCGCTTCTCTTTCTGCTACCGTTGGAAGCCTTCCTCATTTTCTCGCTTTGGCGGGCGAAAAAAAATGCGCAGCCACCGGTGTTGGAACCTCGGGCATTTATTTCTTATAACCACGGGGATAGCCCGACAGCCCTGAAAATCAAAGCCTCCCTGGAGCAGGCGGGGATCCCGGTAATCCTGGACCAGACGGATATGGAAGCCGGGCAGGACATCCATGAATTTATACAGGCATCCATCAAGCGCGCTACCGCCATTGTGTTGCTGGTCTCAGACCGGAGCCTGAAGTCTGCCTGGGTGGGTAAGGAGTCCATGGACAGCTTGTTCCTGCGGAACTACCTGGAAGACAAAAAAGTCATTGCCTGCTACCTGGAAGATCATTTTTTCCGGGATGACTACACCCTGGAAGCCATCTCGGAAATAGACCTGGGCATCCGGAACGTGCAGGAGCAAATCGAAAAAAGCCACGATGCCGGGATTGACACCCGAGATTTAAATGACAAGAAATCCCGATTGATGGGATTGCGGGCCGGCCTGGACGGGATTATCGGTTGCCTCCGGGGCAGCCTCTGCCTGGATGTGCGGGGCGATCACTTTGAAAAAAGTATGGAACGATTGGTGGCCGCGGTGAAATCCAGGGCTTAACAACTCGCCTATATTTACCTGATTTTCTTACCTTTAGGATGAATCCCCCAGATTAGACGAAATAAAACCCGTGTAAGATGATACGATTCAGACCCCGACCCTGCGGGCCATCTAAATCACCCGGCCTCATTCCAATTCCCATCTCCATCCCCGTGTACACCTTCGTCCTGGCCCTCCTTTTAGGATGCGCGGACAAGGAGGTGCAACCCGAAGATTATTCGCCCGAGATCGCCATTCAATGGAATGACCGGATTATGGAACTGGCCGTGGAAAAAGACGGGCTCTTGACGCTTAACGGCGTACGCACCGAAGCCATCGCTTTTACGGCGGCACACAATGCGCTCAATGCCATCCACCCCGTATATGAATCGTACCATTTTTCCGGGTCGCACCCGGATGCCAACCCATCTGCGGCCGTAGCCCAGGCGCTGTATGAGGTGACGGCAGCCAGTTTTCCGGACCAGCAGGAACAGATCCGGGGCTGGCTGGGGGAGGTGCTGGATACGATCCCGGAGGGTGCTGCCCGGGAGGCCGGCATCCAACTGGGAAAGGAAGCCGCCGAAGCCCTGCTGGAGATGCGGCAGGCGGACCAGTGGAACGGGGAGGCCGAATATACCTGGCACCCCATGGCCCCGGGCGTTTACGCGGAGTTTAACGAGCATAGCGGCACCCCGGAGGGATTTGTTTTCGGGGCCGGCTGGGCCCGGGCCGAACCCTTCCTGTTGGAGTCCCCGGACCAGTTCCGGTCGCCTCCGCCTCCGGATATCGCTTCGGATGCCTACACGGCTGCCTTTAACGAGGTAAAATCCGTGGGAAGTGAATCCAGCGATACCCGTACGAAAGACCAGGCGCATCTGGCTATGTGGTGGAAGGATTTTGTGGAAAATTCGCATAACCGGCTGGCCAGGCAGTTGGTCGCTGCGGAAGGCCTGAACCTGTGGGAAACGGTCCGCAGCATGGCCCTGCTGAACATGACCGTCTACGATGCCTATGTGAACGTATTCGACAACAAGTTCCACTACAACCACTGGCGCCCCTATACGGCGATCCGATGGGCCGCCAACGATGAAAACCCGGATACGGAACCCGACGAGGAGTGGAACAACCTGCACCGGCATACCTATGCCTTCCCGTCCTACCCTTCGGCCCATGGCTCTGCGAGTTCCGCAGCCATGCGCGTCCTTTCCGAAACCCTGGGAACCGGAGACGACTACGCCTTTACCATGCGCACCGTACAGGTGGACAGCGCCGGGCCATTTTCCGGGAAAATGACCATGGACCCGCCCGTGCGATCCTTTTCTTCCTTTACCGAGGCGGGTTTGGAAGCGGCCATGTCCAGGGTGTACCTGGGCATCCACTTCCGGTACGATTCGGAGGAAGGCCACCGGCTGGGCAATGCTATCGGGGATTATGCAAATGACAATTTTTTGAGGCCGCTGCCGCGTTAAATCGAATCTGGAAATGGGCCCCCA